>Ga0265797_10002411_pt1 | contig 31508 bp, 28 predicted proteins | sample P2T30metagenome_FD_192433 | JGI IMG/M metagenome (GOLD analysis project Ga0265797, IMG submission 192433) | Plant litter microbial communities from East Loma Ridge, Irvine, California - P2 T30 | ecosystem: Environmental > Terrestrial > Plant litter > Unclassified | place: USA: California... | reverse complement strand
ACTCTGACATGCCCGCCGGCCCTCCACAAGCGCATCGTCCACATCCCCACCAGGGCCTCAGCGCCTGTCGCCCACCTCCCTGTCGTTTGTCCCGCAGCCTGCCAAAAGCAGCCGCTACTCCTTCGCTTAAGGATAAACGGGCCTCTCAAGGCGGGCGCCGCAGGCCTAGCTGAGGCCTTGCTAGATACCTGCCGCAAACAACTGCGCTAACGCAGAGAGCCTACCGCCGCCGCTACCGTGCAGGTGACGCCGCCGCGAGAATGGTCCCTGTCGCCGCCGCCATGGACGAGCACCCAGCAGGGCCAGCAGTAATAGACAACAAGGCCACGACTGCGCCGCATGGCTCTCCTACGCCCGCGCCCGTCGTCGAGAAGCAGCAACACCAGCAGCAGGAACACCACCACCACCCGCAGCAGCAGCCCTCGCCAAAGATGCAGAGTGCGCCGCCGCTCCCTCCAGTCCAGCAGCACCAGCAATACTACGGCGCGCCCAACGGCCAGCAGCTGTCCTCGTCCGACTATCGCGGCTCGCCGCCTGGCGCAGTACCCATGTCGCTGCCCTCCATCCAGCACTTCGAAGGCGCAAACATGCAGTCGCAACCGCAATACCTCCCACCGTCGCACATGAACGGCGCGCCGGCCATGATGCATGCGCAGGCCTACAACTCCAACATGGTCCAGTACCAGCCGCAGCAGATGGCACCCACCATGCCCTCGAATGCGCCAAACGGCCACAACGGCATGATGCGTTACCCGATTCCACCGCAAGCACCCATGGACGTGCGACAGATGTCTGGTGGCCGACACAAGAAGGAGATCAAGCGACGCACAAAGTCAGGATGTCTGACATGTCGCAAAAGAAGGATCAAGGTATGTTTATCTACATGTAGACATTCAAGCTCAGTGTTGGAGTTGTTTCGCGATTTCGCTCAAACTACGGCAACGGGCGCGCAGAGGTCGCGTTGCGGCTGCAAGCGAGCACCTTAAATCGTCAAGCGAGAAGCTTGCGCAACAACACGAGTAAGCAACACGAAAACTGACTAAATCACTTCTTATAGTGTGACGAAGCTCACCCGGAATGTCGCAACTGTCAAAAATCAAAACGCACATGTATGGGTTACGATCCCGTCTACAAGAATGATCGCGTGCCCAGCATCCAGCCTGCACCCGTTAGCAGTGCGCCGCCATCCAAACCCAGTCCGATCCTATCAACTGTACCGTCCAATGCATATCCACCTTATCAAGGCGCCGGCGGCAATTACATCCAGCAATTACCTCCCTCTGCGGCGCATATGGATGGAAACATGCCTTACCATACATCGGTCGATTCGGTGATAGCTGAGCAGGACACCAAACTGCCCTCTGTGGCAAACACTAATGGTTACGTGCCTTCTGTTCAGATGGCGCGACGATGTAAGCTTATACCTCTTTGAAGTTACCAGATCACTTTTGGTGCTAACACAGTCACATAGTCGTCAAGCTAACAATTGACGAGCTCTTTGATCTGAACGAAATCCCACCTCAGTTGCCCGTACGCAGCGCACCCGACTTGCTTTCATCGGAGGTAAACAAGGAACTCGAAGACTTCTACAACTTCAAGTACGCGCATGCACTTGACAAACTTTTCGAGACATCTTGGTACACTACACTTGGGTTTGCTACACTTAACGCGGACCATCAACTCCACGAATTTGCCGTGCAGTGCATGGAGGAAATGCGTCCCAAGCCAGGATCATACGGGCAAACAGCACCCTCGCCGGCACTGGCCTCTTTGGAAGCGCGCCTTGTCTGGTCGCTCGCAGCAATGCCCCGTGTTCACCATATTCACAACACGAACAGCGCATCACCTAGCTCGCTCATGCTAGAATTGCTCCCACGTCTGGACACCGTCGAACACCTTCTCACGGGTCGCTACTTGGACGTCGGCCGAGTACCACCGCCGCCTGCATCTGTGGTGGAAATGAGTGGCGAACAAGACGCAAAGTCTGCACAACAAGCTTTCTGGTACCACTTGGGAAGATTTACGTCACTACGCGACGACCAAGGCGATGCGCAGACACTGGATGACGTCTCGCGCGAGCTTGCCAACATGCGTGTGATCCTCGAAGTGCTTGAAAATCGCGATGTACTTTACTCTATCGCGGTCGCTCGTCACATCGGCGGGCGCATACCAGACTGGAGCCCTCAGACGCCTCATCTCCCTCTGAGTAACGACCCAACCGATGACGTGAATAAGCTCAACGTCGCGTACGACTTCGTTCAGACAGAGGACCAGAGAGGGACCAGCCAAGTCATACAGCGGATCTGCAGCATGAGCTTGCGATCCTGGAGCCTTCAGCAACGACAGCAATAACATCGACCAACCATAATGGCGTAAGCGGCCACCTACTTGACGAGAAGACAAACTATTACCGGCAACAAGATGCGACTCGATACCCAACCCCTTTGAGCGAAATGGAACCTACACCGAGAAGATGTTTGACACAATTATGGTGCAAGATACCCCCCCGATTCCCCGATGATCGTTCAAGCGATTCCTGGCATAGTATGCAAACCAAAACGACGGCGTTCCTCTTTTTTCTTGTTTTCTTTTCTTATGTCGACATGGGATTCTGGAACGATGAGCGTTCGTGGGCTTGCCTTTTGGGCATGCTCTTTTTTTGTTTCTTTTTATGTTCTGCACGCGCTAGAAGAGATGATACCACCACCTGTTTGCGCGCCTTTTTTGTTTCGTTTTTCCTTCTTCTGTTTCTTGTCAGGATCACCTGTCCGCAAGAACTTTTTGTTTCATTTGCTTGTTGTTGCTGGAACACATCACTTTGTGCGTGTGGGTTGTTCTTGCTCAGCTTGCTTTGCTCGTTTCGAGCGCATTGTTTCATTTACCTGCCATAGATAGACAGACAATTCGTGTGTCTTTTTAGTATTCTTCAGCTAGACTTAATGTTTTCCAGTCGATTTGCTTTGGGTGATTTCCAATGCTCTTGTGAAGCTTGTAAGTTCGGCAAGACGAGAGGGTTTGAATCTGGTGTTCCTGTCGCGTGACCAGCTCATTTCATCGCCTCTTGATTTGCGTGCAGCTGAACTCACGCTACCAGAAGCTACAGGATTATTCGTTTTGATGATGGCTTTCTTGCTACTTTATGTGCCCTTTTGGATGCAGCACCGCTTTGACCGTGTAGTCAATCGACCAAAAGCACGTGATTCGCCCTGCGTCCCATCACACGTCCGGTGCGAGCAGTCGCCAGACATACATAAACGCACTGTGCACCGGCACGTCGGCTTTTCGAAGGGGCCGAATGGCTGGCTCCTGTTTCGGAGGCAATTTGCGAGGGATACCAATGGCAGACACGTACAGTATCATCCGGAGCCCACTCGGTCGGTGGGAGTGCTGATGCTCAGCTGGTATCACGGTCGAAGTACAGACACGCGAATGTTGGAGTAAGTTCAAGAGCTCTCACTCGTTCATAAATCTCTCGGCAGAGCCGGAATCGGAGGGAACGAGCAGGAGGAACCGAGCAGGTTGCCGATTTAGGGCTGATGCAAATTGCACTGACGTATTCGGTGCTCCTAAACCGTGCAGTGCTGTGCTCTCGGCGGGGAGATTCGGCGTGGAAGCAGAGCAGTATAAGGTACATTGTGAAATAGCTCACTTGCCATTGGAGAACCTCATTGATTTCATGACCACAATCGGTAGTGTTTGCATTGCCTAGAAAGAACAAGCTTTAAACGCAAAGTGATGTCGCGTGCTCGCGCGTGGGTCCCGACGTTCTCTTTCTCTCGCGGCGAACAGCGCGTGCCTGAACGTGGCTGTCGTATGATCGGATGCTGGCCATCGTCCTTGGCGACGACGATGCGCGATGCACGATCGCGCGTGCAAGGAAAAAGGAAAGCATCGGGACGAGAGAGCGAAGGAGACATGAAACAAGGAAGATGACGGGTAGTTCGGAGGATTATGGCCTGCAGGTCGGGAGCAGCAGCAGCTCGCCTTGGACTTGGCTTTTTTTGATTCAATGATCAGCTGTGTACTAACTAATTGAAATTTCATGCGGGTGACCCTCTCTTTGAATAATGCGAGCTGCAATATTTCCGTTGCCGCTCAAGCTCCGGTAGAACGTGCCCTATTTGATCAAGCTTGAGTGCCTGAGAGTGCTTACTACATGTAATGTTTGCATGAGTGTTATTGGCATGGACTGCTGGCATGTCATAACAAGCAACTTCTACAGCGCCACGAATCACGGGCAATTGTTTAGGAACAGTAAGAGCGAGCGCCGTTGCCAGGCTGTGGTGTTGATGGCAGGTTTATTGCGTGGAGAATTGCGGAAGACGGACGCCCGGCAGCGAGCACGGATTCGAAAATCTCGGGCACTGTCTTCTTGTTAGTTAACGCGGGCACACACACTTGCACTGCAACGCTGGGTAGACTTTCGCTCACTCGCTCACTACCACTACGCACCTGTCGAATCTCCCTCCATCGGCAGCCGTCGTGTCCGTCGCAGCAACACAAAGCCCATTTTCGTTGGCTCCCTTCGCTCCTGCCACAATTACCCGCATCTGAACTGGGAAGGCACGGCCAGCTTCACTCTTGACTTAGGTACGCACGCTGCTCCCAAGACTTTCACCTCACTTTTGATATCAGACATCAACAACAACACCCACACCATCCCACACATTATTTTCCTTGCACGCGCATTCCCACCGCCGCCTCCGCCGACTCCGTGGCGTGCCACTCCTCTGGCAACGCTTTCGCTAACAGCAATTGTCGTTGCAGTCCCGTCCTGGGCACAACAGTCACGCCGCGGATTCGCGATCATCTTCCTTGCGACCTCATTCTACCGCCCACTCCCGTCCGACATCGAACTTGAGTCGAGCTGCACTTCACTTGCACCGCTTACACACCATCCATTCATCCGTTACTTTCTCATCGGCCATCGCATCTCACGACTACCGCGCCTACACACTGTCGACTTGAACGGGGAGGCCCGCCGGCGAGCTCGCGGGTGAAGAGAGAAGAGTGCGACGCACATTACAAGGTAATACCAGTGTGTGAATTTTGCGGAAGCACGAGGGCAGGCAGGCAGAATCAGCGGAAAGACACAAGGGTAAACAGGTTGCACTCTCACTGCGAGTGAACCAGGAAAACATAAAAGATGGCCGGACCTGGGGTATCAAGCCCGGGCGGCTTTTCTTATGCACAGGCGGCAAAGGGCCGTGTCTCTACATCAGCATCGCAGGCGCCTTCGAGCAAGGTCACCTCTGGCGCCGCAACGCCTGCTACTGGCCTTTTGTCGGAATTCGAGAGCGCATCTCCCAGCAACTGGGCCGACGACGTCGACTTCACTCCTGCCGAGAAGCAACCCCAGTCAAATGAAGAGACACAAGAGAAGAGCAAGCCCACAGAGGTGAAGACTGTCGTTGAGCGCACGAAGGCCGAGGAGAAGACTCAGACCAGCTCAGGAGTTTCCTCACCAAATCCTGCCGCATCCGCGACCTCCAATGACGACGCATCTTCCGCGAACAACGCCTCCTCTCAAACGAGCTGGGATGGAAAGTCCCAAGGATCCGAGACACCGCAAACAACGGAGGCAGCTGCGTCGGGATCATGGATCACTGCACGTGCCGAGCGCGCCGAGCGCCAAAGCGACTCTCGTCACAAGCACGAGTCATCTGGAAAGAGCAAGAAGCACAAGGCTGAGAAGACCGAGGAGCCACCAGCGCCACCGCCAAAGCCGGTCGTGCTCACTGAGGCTCCCGCGCCTACTGTCAACCCTTGGGCCAAATTGGCGGAAGCCCAGAAGGCCAAACAGGCCGCAGCACCGCAACCAGCTGCCAGATCTGCGCAAGCGCCTAGCGCAGCTACTAACCTGAAGGAGAACCAGAGGCCTCGCGCCGACTCCAAGAAGAAGGCCAACGCAGCACCTCAAACAAATGAAGCGAGCACAAACGGCGATGCGAAGAAGTCCAACCCTGCACAAAACAAGCGTTCCGATGAGCAGCGTACGTCTTCTCGTCAGACTCCGAAGCCCGCCGCGGGCGCCCAGCGCGCAGATGTGAACGTTCCAGGCTACTCGAGACCCGCTGCTCGCGATGAGCGTCCCAACTCCGCAGCACCACCCCCCGTTAAGGACGAGGTTTCGTGGCCGACTCCGGATACTGCGCCTGTCCCAGAGCCCAAAGAGCGCAAACTAGCTCCCGAAAAGGACAGCGATGAGAAGAACGACGACAGCGCACCGACTGGCAAATCTCGCAAAAAGCAGGAATGGAAGCCTGTGCCGGTCGTTCCCAACATTCTTTGGGAGACTCCAGTGATGCGTGAGAAGAGTGCGCGCGGAACCGTTGCAGGCAGCGAGGGCCGTGGACGTGGCGGTGCATCTGTTCGTGGTCGCGGTAGCTTCAGAGGTGCGGCCAATGGTGTCACAACCCGTGCTGGTGCCCAAGGCGAAGAGACTCGCCAAGGCCGTCCTGAGTCATCTGAGGAGACGGCCACCAAGAGTCAGCGAAGTGCTAGCACGTCTTCGCAGTCTCGCAACACCAGCAGACTCGCATCGCAGCAGTCGAAGGATTCTGCTTCTGCTGATGTGAAGCCCTTGCCTCAGCGTAGTGCCAAGCCCAAGACTGAGACCACAGGTCTCGAGGGCCAGGAGATCGAGCTCGCGCCCGAATTCATCCCAAGGGGTCCTAGAGCCGATGACGCGGAGAACACACAAGGTCGTGAAGGCCAGGCTGCTCGTTCTGCCATGCTCGAGAAGCCTGCCGGCCGCGAAGGCAACTGGAACGGAAGCGGTCGTGGAGCTAAGCGCGGCGGCCGTGGACGTGGCGGTTCTCGCGAGTTCGGAAACGGTCACCACGGAAGCGCTCATCCTTTCGCAAACGGCAATGGCGGTCCCGATTTCTCTGGTGTCTCGCCCTTCGGTGTGCCGCAATCTCCTTCTTTCCAGCCACCACGTGGCAACCACCAGGGTAACTTCGCAGGCCCAGGTCGCGCTGGATGGCGTGGTAACTCCCGCGCCCAGTCGTTCCCTGTTGAGAACTCGTACGGAAGATATCCCTCGTTCCCTGCTCCCATGCAACCATACGGCCCTGGAATGTTCGAATATGGTGGCTACCCAACCATCCCCTACAACCCCATGCATGACCCAAACTACGTGTTTGGGGTCGTCACTTTGCAGCTCGAGTACTACTTCTCTTTGGACAACCTGCTCAAGGATATGTACCTTCGCAAGAACATGGACTCTCAAGGCTTTGTTTACCTAGAAGTCATTGCCAGCTTTAACCGCGTCAAGACTCTGACTCAAGACTGGGAGCTCATCAAGCAAGTGTGTCTGCAATCCGATCTCATTGAGATCCGCGTTGGAGAAGACGGCAAGGAGCGTGTTCGCAAGGTCCAGGACTACCAGCAGTTCATCCTCCCCAAGGAAGATCGTTTCCCTGCTGCCCGCCACGATGGACCAACGAAGCTGGACATCCCCGAGCAGCGCATCCCTGCGATGTACCACATGGGAGCTCAGGGTATCCCGCACCCTATGCACATGTCTCGCGGTGGTGACCGCCGCGACAACGCTCATGCGATGATGAACGGTGCCGCTCGCGGCGCTTTCTTCTCCAACAACGGAGAGGGTGCATACGATGAGGAGGTCCGAGGCCGCGCCCCGAAGCCGCCAGTCTTCGATAACAGCGTCCACCAGGCATACATGAGCAACGGCAACGCCGAGACTGATCCTGATGTGTTCCCTGAGCACAAACTTGAGCAGCTCACTGTTTGCGTCCGTGTAAGCGGTCGTCGCGTGCCGTACCATACCGCTACTGCCCGGACTTTCTCCAACGGCTCGATCGACCAGCGCAGCATCACCGGCGACATCAGCAAGCCAAACGGGACTTCCCAGCCGGCTGTCAACGGCGAGGCGATTGCTAACGGCTCTTCTTCGCCCACCCAGTCTCGCGGTACTAGCCCTTCTGCTCCCAGCTCTCCCGAACGTCCTACTGGTGACCACGTCTTCTGGATTAAGGATACTGAGCACCCTGTTGGTACGCTTCCTTCCGACCTCACTCCTGAGCCATACGTTCAGCTTCGCCTCAAGGCCTTCGAACAGCGTAGCCATGCTGCTACCGGTAACTGCCCGTACGACCTCAAGGTTCTCTACCAGTTCTGGTCACATTTCCTGATCCGCAACTTCAACAATCGCATGTACAGCGAGTTCAAATACTACGCTGATGCCGATGCCAAGGATCGCGCATCCTTCGAGGGTCAGAAGAACTTGATCAAATACTACGGCGAGGCTGTCAACAGTGCCAACCCTCTCCCAACACGTGTGGTCAACGACTACGTTGAGCTGATCAAGGCTGAGGGTGTCAAGACCGAGAGCCCGCTCTTCAAGTCTCTCAAGAGCGCGTGGCTTAACAAGGCACTCAACCTGCGCAACCGCAAGAAGCTCACCGACACCCTCGATGCTACCCTTAAGGCGCAACTGGAAGGTTGAACCTAGCCATTGCCTACATGTTTGCTGTTATCTGACTTCACTCGATTTCTCGACGCTTTGCATACCAATGAACTAGTGCTCGCCTCACAGGCTTGACGCGTTTAGCATGGAGCTTCGTTTATGGACTTCAAAATCAAAACAAAAGCGACACATAATGATTCGCCTAATCAGCAGCTCACTACGGTTGCACTCACCTCCCACTCATCTTTTGATGGCTGAATCGATTGGCACGGAGTTTCCCGGCGTTTTGTTTTTGGGGATATGGACGGACAAAAGTGGGCGTTCATCGCAAAGCATCGTTTTGTTGATCATCTCCTCGATTGATTCTACACACATGCACGACTCGGACACTGGGTTTTGACACGCGAAAGGAATACCTACTGGGGTTCATGAATGGTGACTCGGGTTTAGAGTCATGAGAGCTGGTATCTACGGAGTCGCCGGTAGTGTTACGTGGTTCTGGGACCGCCCGCTCTGGACCCTCATGCACGACACCAGCCTGGTCACCCATTACCCTAACGTGGATACGCTCTACCACTCGGACGACCTCACGATCAGCTTTTGCGAAATCGCCCACGGCAGAGAGGGATGTGCAAAAGGGAGGACATATTTGGGATGCGGTCTCTTCTTTGCCTCATCATTCTTCACGCGGCGACGGTACTTCTTCATTCTGCTTTTTTGTTTCTATACACGCATAGCGTCTGGCGCATGCTTTCTGCACTTTTCTGTCGTTTTGGCTGCTTGCATTAAATTGGGTCGTATCCGGTTGACCCTTCATTCCCCTCAAATATCCCAGGTGCTGGGATAGGAACAAAAACAATTGCTGCTTTTCTGCTTTCTTTACTCTTCATGATCAATGCTTTTTTTCACTGTTTTCAATCACTCTCACCTCACCCCTTTTCTCCGCGGCATGCATTGCTTCCCATCTTCTACGAGGGATCAATAAGGGCAACACAAAAAAGGCGTTCACTGAGGAAGGGAACCTCCGGGGAAAAGCACAGGTGTGTTTTGCTTGCTTTCTCTCTCTCTCCCCCCTCTTGACACCGGCGAGGCTGGTTCTGTTTTCGGGAGAGGGTGTGTGTACATAGACAGATTCGCTGGTTGATAATCACTTTTGTTTGCTCCACCTTTGGTCTTCTCCATCTTTAAATCTTAAGATGTTGTTGTCTCGTTCGTTGGAAGACATTAGATTATCATTGTTCATGCTTACTGATGCCTGCGATGCACTCACTGTGACCCTCGAGTACTGTGCGTTGATACCTCGCGCTCTGCCTCACGACAGCCTTGGCGATGCTGTAGATTCCACGCCCTGGGGTTTCCTCTTCTGCTTGCTCCACTTCCCGCTTGGTCTGCTCCGCTTCGTGTTCTCGTGCTTTCCGACGCCACCTTATCTGGCTTGTCGTGCGCGTGCCCAAGGAATATCACTGTAGAAGGGCGCAGCTGTACGGTTGTCTGTGTTGTCCATTGTGAGTTCATAAGGTCAAGAAATCGCCGCTCACTTTCTCCTATCTCATTCCATCCCATCCTCACAAACAGTACATCTACATCACCTACCACCTTCAATCAAAAGATCTCCCGACACCAATCTCCAAAGACCAACACATCCATTGCTCAACATGTCTTCCTCAATCGACTGGCTCTCCGTCAAAGCCCTCAGCTTCGACATCTACGGCACCCTCATCGACTGGGAATCCGGCATCTACAACGCCGCCCGCGCCTCAGCAGTAGGCCCCTACCTGCCCTCGCGCTCCGAAACTCTCAACGGCATCGACGACCACGACGTCGCCGTCCAGGCCGAGAACCCAACCATGCTGCAATCGGACGTCATCGCCGAAGGCTTCCGCCGCTACGTGCGCGACCTCGGCCTCGTGGCGGACGGCAAGCTCAGCCAGGACGCCGTCGAGCAGGCGGCGAAGGAATACGGCGCGAAGATCGGGCAGTACCCGGCGTTCGACGACACCGTCACGGCTATTCAGTCGCTGGGCAAGCGGTTTAAGCTCATCCCGCTGTCGAACGTGGATCGTGCTTCTTTCTCGCAGACGCTCGAGGGGCCGTTGAAAGGCTGTTCTTTCGACGCGATTTACACGGCGCAGGACATCGGCAGCTACAAGCCGGATCTGAAGAATTTCCATTACTTGCTTGAGCATGTCGAGGCTGATTTTGGGGTGCAGAAGGATGGGCTGGTGCATGTTGCGCAGAGCTTGTTTCATGATCATAGGCCGGCGAAGAAGGTTGGGATTCAGAGCGTGTGGGTTGATAGGAAGGGGTTGATTGGCGAGAAGGCGCATGGGGGGTCGGAGGAGTATGGGTACAGGTTGAGGGTGGAGACTTTGGGAGAACTGGCGAGCATTGTGGAGGATGCGTTTGCGAGGGCTTGAAGGTGGTAGCTCGTCTGTAGATTGAAATCGTCATTTCTGTTGGAACCATTACCTATGATATTCGAGGGCATTGAATGCTCGGCCACTACGCGCAAAGGAACGTTTCCGTTATTTTGCACAAGATGCTGTTGCATATTGAGGCTGATTTGCCCAACAGAAGGTCTGGTTGTCAAGATGTTTGGTTGTGATATCTGAGTTTATGTTCTTACACCTGTGCACAGACCAAGCGTATGTTTCTCAAAGCTTCAAATCTCACATGTCAAGCTGCTGGAAACGTCCAATAATTACATACCCCACTATACCAGCCTTCCGCCCGCCCACATGCGCACCGCCTGAACAGCTTTACTTTGGCATATATCACACAAACTCGACATTCTGTCTCTAAGCTACCTCTAAACCCTTCTCCGACCAGGCCAGGCGCACCCGCGCCGCGGCTTTGACAGATCACCACAACACACGCCAATATGTCTCTCAACCACTACGTAAACAGTAAGCTCGAAGCGCACCGTACTGCCAAACACATAAAACTTACTAACATCATCTCCAGAGAAAGTCCTCATCATCACAGTCGACGGCCGCACCCTAACTGGCACTCTTGTATCCTGCGACCAAGTCACCAACCTCGTGCTAGCAGACACAGTTGAGCGTATCATCCGCGAACAAGGAGACGACGAACCCTCCACAGAACAGCCACACGGCCTATATCTCGTGCGAGGAGACAATGTGGTGGTGTGCGGGCTGGTGGATGAAGAGCTGGACGCGAGCATAGATTGGAGCAAAGTAAGAGGAGATGTGATTGGAAGCACAAAGCACGTCTGAGCTGGAACCAGATTATTATGAACTTGGATTATTAGAAGGATGCCGAGGGACTTGTGGAGGTCCTGTGCGCATCAAAGGACATGGTAGGAATAGGCGAGGCGGGTACAGGAAGAGGTACGCTCCAGGACACTGCGCACGACGCGATCGAGTGGACACGCCGTATTCGCCAGCAGCAGCAAGCCGGGACATGAACGCTCTGAAAATCATGCGCCAGAAGACCAAGATTGTACCTGCGACGAGGCTTGGCCCGGTAGCTAAACGAGTCGCTCTCGACAAGGCAAAGCGAATGGCCCCATTCTCCCTTGCTGTCACATTTTCGCGGCGGCCTGAACGGCCGACGTGAAAATACCACAGAAGGCAGACAGAAGCAAAAGTATGTCACTGAGCAAGCTACTCGCACCATAATGGCATTTCATGTTAACGTTTCCTCTGCGATAAGCTTCACGTACTACCATACCGTCGAAGGTGAGCCACCTCCTGAACATGGTGAAGCTCCTTTCAGAAGGCCTCGGCAAGTGTCATAACCACCAAGCAAAGGGGTGTCCAGCTTTAAGCATAGGTATACCGTTCACTCTTACTGATATATTGATGCCGGTCAAGCTGGTCGACTGGAAACCATAGTAAATCAACGACACGAAGACAAGGAGTCACTTCTGGCAGTTAACCCCCCATTTGTCAAGCTGTCCTTTGTCATCACCCACCCACTCTTTCACTATGTCAACACCATCATAACTGACGAGTATGATGATCCCCAATTCATCGAGATCGCTTGGAAAGACTGCCTTGATGTCGTCACGGAAGCTCGACAGTTTCAACTCGGTCCATGGCTTTTGAGCTCTTGTTTCGTGCCACTCTGCTGCCGACCTTGCTTCCCATACCGCAACTTGTCCCGTGAAGCTCAACTGGGCCAACCTCGCACTAGGTTGATACCAGCCGGTTTTAAGAAAGGTGTAGATGCCGTCTAGCAGCTCTGCGAAGACCATCGTACGTCGGATGCCTTCTGCGCGGACCCAATCTTTCCAGGAGGAATGATCGAGCTTTGTACTACAAGAGAGGCTGTCCCACGACGACTGAGTCTGCTCTTGCAGGATGTCGATCCATTTGGCGAGCCATTCGGCGTCTAGTTCCGCTTGTGTCTGCTGTACGATATCGCTGGTTGCGAATAGTCGTATGCACTGGTAGATAAGCATGGCCTGTATGTAGGGCAGGAGGTCAAGATCCACAACCGAATGGGACCTGGGCGGCACTAGGGAGATGGCTGTCTCTGTAGTTTCTATGAGCCTTTGCGCACGCCTGCTGATTTCCGATAGGACGAGCGACTCATTCGCTGGGTTGCGGGTTATGCTCAGAGAGCAAGCAGTGAAAGCGTCACGCAATACACCAGACTCTGCTGTTTGGGAATGGTGGATGAAGGACGTTTGCCCCGTTGCTGCGAAAGTTCTGACCTGGTAGGCCAAGCGGCTAGCAGCATATTCTGCACGAGCCTGAAAAATCTTGCCTGTATATAAAGATATATCACTGACCCCTTTGGCAGGAATCAGTGCAAGATCAATGCCATGTGGAGGCCGAGATGTAGGTATAGATAAGCCCGCATCTTGATACAGCTTTTCAGTCGGTTGGTATTGGAGGTCTGGAACAACATACGATGTGAATCCTTCTCGGCCAGGGAACTCATCTGGTGAAGGCACCGATTCCGGGCAGATAGCTAGGTCATTGATGGTGTCATTATCGATGAGGTACTCTCCAGGGTGGAGCAAGTCGCTACTGGGTTGAGGTGTTTTGGTGGCACCACTTTGCTCGAGGAAATCATGTCGATCCTGTTGCGGTACCCAGTACAGCGGCTTAATGGCCTCCGCCACCTCTTGTACGTCTTGGAGAGATGACCAAGGATACACACAGGTGGCTCGCATTGCGGGAAGTCGAGGTCGCACCGTCGTTTGCCTCGCGCACAAGCAGAGCAGGACTTTCGCCTTGATGAGATCATCCCACCAAAGAGCCGAATTGTGTTGACTGATTGTAGCTGGGAAATCCGAGTCGATGTCCAAAGATACGAGGCACGTGGAAGAAAGTTGGACAATGCCTGATCCGGCGGCTCCGGTCAAGAGAGTTTGACTAGACTGCGGAGTTCCGCATACTAGGCCTGACCCTACATGGGGATCAGTCTGCGATTCAATCATCTATTCTGAAGGAAAGACTGGGCGGGTAGGTATAAATGAGCGTTCAAATGCCCTCCAAGGACACATCTTTCGTATCGTCCAATATCGCCTTCGTAACTCACATCAACCTCATTCACCCAGATTCATATCAACCCCATTCAAGTCGCTATGGCCAACCTTTGCGAACCCACTCGTGCTTCTTCTGTCCTAGGGAAGTGGGTTGAAGAACTCTACGACCGCATCTTCGTTCAGCCAGATGATCAAGTTTCCGCGGATGCTTTCGAGAACGATATTGCGCAGGACTTTGTTGCGAGGTAAGTCGTACGCCGAAAGGAAACGATAGTGTAGAACAAAGCCCAGCTAATGCTGTCGATCAGAATCAACCATGATTTGTTCACGCGCGAAACTTTCCTGGATGCAATCCGGACATTTCGTGTGGACAACACCACGAGTATTCAGAGTACCAGAGATATACAAGTCTGGGAGGCACCTGACAGTCCCGGCGCAGGATGTGTCGCGCAGTATATGCAGTTCACGGATACCAACAAAAGCACTGGCGCTGGTACCAAGTCGTCTACACTGCTGATCGCGAGTATCAAGATTGTTGGCGGACAGAAAAAGCTGGTTGACTTGACTGAGGTGCTGAACCCATCTGAGTAATATGTAGCTTGTCAATAATTGAAGATTGGGACATTTTGTATTGATGCAATCTTTGATGTACCATTTGGCCTTGGATCACATGTTCCAGGTAACAACTCCTCTCGCTCGCAATACATACCGGAGGATCGGACTACTTGGCTTCCGCAATCTCTGTCTTGATCAATACGATGCCCTTACTCGGCATACCGTCTTTGTCATGTAGCCTGACGAAACGGTACCCAAGCCTCAGCCTGTCCAGGCGCACGCACGCCCATGCAGTCATGACGTCTGGACCAACGACATCATTCATAACAACAAACGATACGAATGCCAGTTCTGGGACAACGCCATCAATGTTGAGGAACTCGATTGTCTCGCCGCCAAAGTCAGGGCTGGTACCTCTTCCTTTTGCTGTCTTGCCAGTATACCCGATTTCTTTGACTTGTTCTCCACTCGCATCCTCACGAACCATGGCTGCGAACGCATCCGGTTCCGTATGAAATTGTACTTTGACGTAAGGCGCATAGTTCGCCGGGTCGTCGTCTTGTTGATACAAAGGAAGATTCTGTGCTGCCAGAACCGTGATGGCCAGTCGGCCCAGTCTCTTGCTAACGATTTCCGATCCTGCGCTTGCTTCGCGAGCAGGTGTTGCATCTTGCGGGTTCTCGCGACGGTAACCTTTCGGCTTGAGAATATAGCCATCGGATCCCGCAAACATGCCTTCGTTGAGTATCATGCCTGAGTCCCAAGACTGCCAGTTCAGTGCAACGACTTGCACACCTGCTCGCCAGAAAATGACTGGATCGAAGTTGGAGGAGTCGAAGCGCATTCCGTGTGGGTACGTTCGCATGAGGAAGTCTTTGTTGTGAGTGAAAAGAGCTTTTGGCATTGTTCGTTGGATTGCGAGCGCTGCTTTTTCGGACAGCGAGAAGATGTGGTTTGGCATGCAGGCTTCGGGCTGCTCGAGCGACTTGAACGTGATTCCGCGGGTGTGGATTCCAAGGCGGCTTAGACGGGATGTGATTTTGGGAGGTTTGACCTTCTTTGTCTTCTTCTCGCCTGATTCGATGACGACTTCGTGGAGGCTCTCGTCGTCGTTTTCGTCGTCACATTGGGCTGGAACCTTGGGACTGGATCTTCCGTGGTGCTTTTTCTCCGAGGGAACGTACTTGACCTTGACCAGTATTTTGTTCCGTAACTGATCTGGCGACGGCAAGTGATCTGCATCCAACTCAGGAACAGGGAGGAGGTATTCGCCCCATGTCTCTTCCATGATGTCGACCATCGCGTGCTGCTGTAGAGGGCTGCAATGCACTTCAAGGCTGACGATGAGTGGCAGGTTGGAAGAAGCGAAGGCGTAATCTTTTACCGTCTGGCACACCTCTCGAAACAAGACCTCTTTGGTGAGCGTGAAGCCGTGGAGTACACGTGGCTCTGACTGGATTGAATCCGCAAGCCGGTCGTCGACCGTGTTCCCATCCGGATCGAAAGGGCTGAATGTGTTCATGATCCCTTTGCACACTTTCATGATGAGACGTTCTTTGAGGCCGATTTTGCCTGGCTTGCTGTCTGGGTGAGATTCGGATCTTTGACCATCGTCGTCCTCATCCTGGTGGACGCCAGGTCTCCACTGTTCGACGCCATCCCAGACATCGATTTCGATACACCGACAGCCGCGAAGTAAGACGTCCTTGTACGCCTCGGCGCTGGAGTCACTTGAGAGTTGGTTTCCAGTGAGATAAGTGTTGTGGCTCGAGCTGACAAAATAACTGCTCAGCGGCCATGAGAGATCCTGAGCTGTCGCCATCTCGAGAGCGTTTCCGCATGGCGAGGTGATGTACTTGATCAGCTCAAAGAGGCTCAGCTCATCGTTGTCGACGAGATAGCTTGCAAGACCGTTTGGATCTTCGGCTTGCACGTGCTGCATGAAAATGGCGACATGATCTCGAGTCCATGTGTTGTTCGGTCCAGCAAATTTGTTGTATAGTTGAGAGAGGTGGGCGAGCAGAGATTCGTCCAGGTTCTCTTGTATACCCCTACGGTCGCCGCTTGGGTGGCCACCACCAGCTCTGTATTGCTGGAGCGGAAATTCGGTTGGCTTCATAGGAAGAGTTCGGAGATTAAAAGATGCTTGGAAAATTGTATGTAGAAAATCGACACTTTGGTTATTGATAGTTTGTGTCTGAAAGAGATACAAATAAGAACTACAACCATATATAATCGGATATCTATTTTGTCCTAGCATTGGAAATCCTCACTTTTCCATTGTGCACGGGATTTTCACTTATCACTGTGCACGCACAGAGCAGGCAAGGTGGTTTTGTTCGGAGTCAGTAGTCTAGGCAAGATGTCAGAGCGTTCTTCCTAGAGTAGTGCTAAGACACATCGTATTGTAGGCGAATCAAGAGCCTAGGCTTACTTCGCATACTGTGTCGGTAGGGAATATGGGTCTGATTCCGCCTTATCCGTTCGGTTCGTGCGGCTAGTGGGTCGTTTAGACTGAAAGTGATTATGGTCAAGTCTGTATGAGGGTCCGTACCCCGTGGCTTCGTAAGGCTGTGACAAATTTGTATGTAATTAGCTAAGGAGCCAATTTGTAGCATCCATACCGCCTCAGGCTATATACACCTTCGAAGAGATTACTAGATCATCGGCCGCATCAGGTATCCTGCGCCTGGCCTCCTTACCCCAAATTTGGAAGCTCACCGATACAATATTTTGCGGAACACCAGTCGCAAGTTAGAATTAGTAAGAAGTTACATAACCTCCACTTATAAGGCATTAAGGCACCCCGGGAGTGGCCGAAACTGCCCCACTTCTGATTAGTTATACTACGGAACTGTCTGCACTCCCTCACTCTTGATGTATATCGTTCTACCTCTGTTTTTATAGTATTCTATAGCTCTAAACTAGCTTTAATCGCTTTCGCTAGCAATATAGTATCCTAGAAATACGTATTACTATCTATGCGCTACCTAGTCGAGAGTAATCGGCTAACTTTCTGTCTGAAGGATGCGACAGGTGTTCCGCAAAGCGTTATATGAGGTTACCGATACCTACTTCCTACTAACACTCGATGCACATATCACCAAACGAGTGTGTTAGAATTTTTCGCTTACGGAACAAGTACAGTATGCATTTTAACAGAATAGGCTTTCATCAATCGAGACGTACAAGGTATAGTTAAATCCAATCGCCGACTGCGGCTTACCGAAAGCTTGCCTCTCCTAATTACCGGATCTCGTGGTCTAGCTTCAAAGTCCGTACTGTTCGTCGTGTCGCTGGGGGCCCAGTACGAGGTTTGAACTTAGGCGCGAGCGGATCTACCGGCTGTGACACCAAGCTGCCTTTAGAAGGCAAACGACTTGTTAGTAGTTATCTTCTCACGACCACTTACACACACGCCACATGTTAGCTATCCCTTACTAGATATGGCAGGCTCGTCCGAGTCATCTCCACCATCCAGTCTCACAATACCTAGCAGCACAGGAGAACCAAAACACCGTAGGGCGCCACACACCAAGTCGCGCGGCGGCTGCGTCTCCTGTAAGTAAGTGCCATGTGATACCTGGAGGCTTCGCTGCTGCAGTATAGCGACATCACCATCCATTGACCCGTCTTACCACAGAGAGAAGCGTGTCAAATGCGACCAGGCGCGCCCGGCGTGCACTCGCTGCCAAAGAGCCCACACGCAATGCCGCTATCCTGCGCCCAAGACGCCTTCACTTCGCTTCCGAGCCTTCAGACCCAGCCGCCTGAGCTCTGAATGCCAGCCTCACCCCATCTCTCCCGGCCACGTGATCTCCTCTGCATCTTCCCGTACCTCTGTTAACCAGCCGATCGAGGACTTCTGCTTGCGAGTGCTGCCTGTCTTGCGCACCTCGCACCCTTCCTCCTTGTGGGATTGCCTTGTCGTGCGCATCGCGAGCCCGGAAACGAGCCTTCACAGCATCGTGGCCGCCATCGGCGCCCAACAGCGCTTGATCAACGAACAAGGCACCTGTGCCCATCCTCCCCCTTCCCTGCTAGCACGTGACCTCTACGTCCGCGCCGTGAGTTCGCTGCGGGCCTCAATCAACGCCTCGGCCGACGACGGTGTCGATGTCCACATCCTGCCCTGCCTGTTGATGGTCGTGCTCGAATCGCTCCGTGGCAGCTCCAGCAGCCTGCTAATGCACCTGCGTTGCGGCCTGCACATCCTCCGCGGACATGCTTCCGTGCAGTCCGACGACGCGTGCGATGCCGCCAGGATATTACAGCATTATGCTGCCCAAACGACTCTTTTCAACCCTCTCTCGTCCGATGCGCAAAGTATGCGAGCCATTCTCGCCGAGCTTCTTTGGAGAGGAGCCGCCCAAGCCGACGCCGCTTCCGACCCCATTTCCGCTCTTTCCTCGACATCCACAGAGCTCATTGGCTTGATGGCAGACCATTATCGCGGGTCATCATCTTGGATCACAGCACCATCGGAAATGTCAGGGAAGCTGCCGACCAAGCTGCAAATCCCGCTTCTCTGCCTGGAGGAGCGGCGTCAGGCCATCGAGCTAGCCATCGACTCCAGGCTGTCGTCCACCAAATCTACCAACCACATACAGAGGGCGGTCTTCAATCTTGCAAAAAGCTGCTGTTTACTCATGAAAGTCTTCCTCACCTCTGCCTGGACTGGCCGACAAACGACGTACGACGACGAAACAGAGACATTCCGCCGAATCGTCGACTTCGCCGCGATCACGGTTGACCACATCAACTCCAGCAATAGCGCTATTTGCGATGAGGATATCTCCTCTTCAACGAACTTCACTGTTGGCTTCTCCGTTCATGCAGCTTTGTTGATGGCCATGCACCAATGTCGAGATCCTATTATACGCCAGCGAATCCTGGACTTGCTCGACCAATGTCCTCGGCATGAAGGTTCAGGCAACGTCTCGCTCGTCAAGGCCCTCTGCCGCGCCATCTCTACATTCGAAGGGAGAGATTCCACATATGACGGCGTAGCGATCCCTGAAGACCACCGCATCCATCATTACCTGATCTTGCCTATGGAGAAGCAAGAAGGTGCATCGCCAGTCGTAAGACTATATTATCGGCCTTTGGGACACATCGGTTTCGCTACCTATGATGTGACGCTTGATGCAGGGGCCTGATGAAGCTTCACGAGTGTACAGAGACACAGATCAGAGTCTCCGCGCCTGGAAAACTGTGGGCTACGGAAATGTAAGCGCTTTCCTTTGCGTAAGACGACATCCTGTGCTTCTCGCATGACGTGAACTTTGCGCTTCTGTACCAAACAACACATCTCGAACAAGCATCAAGAGCTGACAGACAAGCCACGTGAATATACAATTTATACTTCGAGCACTAAGAGAACAGTCGGTTGTAGGGAACTCTCACGAACATGCCGCGACTTCCTATTTTCACTCATTACTTCAACGCCAGATAGAAGCGGCTATGAAGTGCAACACAAACACCCAGCCCGGTTTGTCCAAGGAGGACTACTCATCATCAGCCGGTCTGGTGGAAAGACACATGATGGTAGGCCAACAGCTGCAACAATACTATGACAGAACTTGTCTCAGAGCACGTGTCTTGCCCTCATTGTTTGCCCGAGGCATATCGGGCTTTCGGGGTTTAGTATGTATCCCTAGCTTCTCGGCAGGCAAATAATCAACCGTCTCAGAGTCAAAGGCCCTGCGGTTTCTTTAAGCCAAAGGCTAATGCCCCTTCCAGTACTGCAAACTGAACTGCTATTAAGTTTGTGTCTACGCGATCACAATAATCGGTACGGGAGCCGGAATGTTGCTCTGATCACTTCTTGTTACGATCCAAGGATGCCAAGGCAGCAAGAGGATTAGCCCAGCTATGAATGCTTCCTCCATATGCGTGTCCACAGATCATCTAACAACCTCATCAAAGTTGCAAACTCCCCTGCAACTGAATATCAAGCACACTCTTCCCTACATACACCGCAAACGCACCTGACGGCAATCTCCATTGCTGAGATCTCGTATCCCAAATACTAAGGTCTCGTCGTCTCAGCGGGAAAGACACCGAGGCCGATTCGCCTGGCTGGATCAGCTGCTTCTCGAAGCCGCGGAGGACTTTTGGCTGTCCGCTGCCCGGGATGCCGACGTACAACTGCGCCACCTCGGCTGCGGGCACGCGGCCTGAGTTGGTGAGCGTGATGGAGACGGTGCATATGGTGTCGTATAACGAGTCCCACCCTCCTTGTGGTGGGATCTTGGAGGCCGAAGCGTCTGGAGGCAAGGCCGCAGTATTGGCGGCGTTGTTCCTCGTGACTTGGAGGGCGGTGTAGGTGAAGTTGGAGTACGTCAGGCCGTAGCCAAAGGCAAAGCGAGGGCTGATGTGTTTGGCAATGGAGGCTCGGTACTGCAAGAGCGGGTATTGGTCAGCGCTAAGCATCGAAGCTGTTTTCTGGACTGTCAGGGCTCCTTACGTCGATGTTCAGACCCTCAGAGAAATCGGACTGCGGGAAGACGGGATTCTGCTTGTCAGGAAGGCTCGGCTCGAGCAATGCCCCATAGTCTGCTTCTCGCTTTGCGAGGGTGTAGGGCATTCTTCCGGAAGGTGACTGTTTGCCGTACATAACCTCAACCAGGGCGTTGCCGCTCTCCTGACCAGGAGTATGGGCAAACAGCACGGCGGTGACATTAGGGTGCTCGATCCAGGCGTCGACGATCCGCGGTCCGGCGTTGTGGATGCTTACTATCGTATTCGAGCACTGCGCAGCAACGCTTTTCACAAGATTGTCGGAGTAATCGTCGAACAGCGAACTTCGATCCCACGACTCGCTGGACTGGGTGTTGATGAAGACTATGCACGGAGCGTCAGGATCTTTTACAGTCGGAGCCCCGGAAACGAAATCAGTGTACAAGGTGGTGTTGTCAACCCCAGCCTGCTGCTGGAAGGCGTCGAACGGCGAAACGCTGAAAGACGGCGTGATGGCACCGCTACCTCCACCTGTGATCAGTATTCCGTTCAGTGCGACCGTAGGTCCAGCATGCGGGTTTGGCAGGATTTCGGCGAAGCTTGCAGCGAGATCTGCAACTCCCCAGGGTCTTCCATCTGTGTACGCCCGAGTATTGGCCAGGCCAACAGCCTGCAGGACGCCGTCACCTCCTGTTGAGGAAGAGTTGAGACCTCCGACTGCATCGTATCCAAACAGGTTGAGCGCTCTAGGCTTGTTGAGTGGCAGCGCGCTGCGCGAATTCTTGACTAGCACTTGGCCTTCGACGGCAGACTGGAGGAGCGTGGAAGCGGCGGCAGGATCGCGTGCGTCAACGGCGGCGTGTGCGTTGAAGTCTGGCTTCTGCAGGTGAGCGTAGCGGTATGCCGCAGCCAAAATACGGGTCGCTTGGTCGTCTAGCCGCGACGAGCTTACGGATCCGTTGGCGACAGCGCGAGCTAACGACTGCGGTGTTAGTTGGTTTGAAGATGGCATGACCATATCGAGGCCAGCGTTGTTGGCGGCGATGCCTGTGTGGACCGCGAACCAGTCCGAAACGATAAAACCCTGGAATCCGAGTTCGGTCTTTGCGAGCCCGTTCAGGAGTTTGCTGTTTTGACAGCCATAGCTCCCGTTGATCATGTTGTACGAGCACATCATTGCTCCCGGCTCGGCTCTCAAGGCATCGTAGAATGGCCACAGGTAGAGTTCGTGCACGGTGCGGTCATCCGGGTTTGATGATACTGACTGGATTCCAAGTTGAGGGATCAAACCTGCTAGGAATGGTAGTCTGTTCGTCTCTTGCTCGTTGGCGATGAGGTGCTTCACGCATGCGATGACCGACTGTTGCATGGCTGTAATGGTCGGTCCGACCAAGGCACCTGCAAGGTATGGGTCGTTGGAGAAACCTTCCCAGTTCCTTCCGCCCTTTGTTACGCGCCCGAGAGGGCCGATGACCTAGAAAAACATGACTGCAGTCAGGACCGGAACTGATGAAGGAAGAGGTAGGTGTGACTTACGGGGCCAAGAGCCACACTCACTCCCTTGTCTTGGTGCTCTTTGCCAATGTAAAACCCTCTGTCATAAGCGAGTGCTCTATTCCATGATGCACCGATGCTCAGTTGCGCAGCGTAGCCGTTGACGAGTGCAGCACCACGCACTCCACTTTCCGCATCTTGCAAGCAGAGTCCGTCGAAACCGATACTGGACAACGGGCCGACGAAGCCACCGCATCCTCTGTTGTCATTAGATCCCAGAGTGATGTCCGCTTTTTCGGAGTTTGACAACCGCTTGACTGCCGCGCGAGCTTTTTCGTAAGCTGCTGTCCAGTTGCCTGTGCCGGAACCTTGTGCTGCAGAATAACGTTAGACTATCGTCTTCATGTCGGATGAGACTTACTTACGCGTGGGATACACAGGTGGGGAGCGGCCGTAGGAGTAATAAAGTTCTGGTTGCAGGATCTTGTTGAGTTGATCGACCGTTTGTGCAATAGCTGCTTTGATAGCTTCATCCACGCGGTCGACGAACCCCGGGATCTGGGCCATCGATTCGCCTAAGATGCCAGTAGAATCATTTTGAGCGAGCTGGGCGACGGCCTGAGTTGCCAAAGCGACGTTGGTTGCAGTGGGGTTGATGCTGGCTTTGGCAGTACCGTCCGCTTGGGCAAGGTTCAGGAGCAAAGCGTTAAGAGAAAAGATGGTGAATGACCAAACCCGAGCTGTGCTGAGAAGCATGATGCCTTCAGTGATGATGGACAAGAATCGTTACTGAGTAGCAAGATGGAGTCTTGGAACTTGGGCACGCTTATTGTACCCGAATCAGCTGCACTCCACAAGCCACGTGCATAAACGGATAGTAGGAGGTCGTATATAAATTTCCAGGAAGGGAAGGATCTCCAGAGACTACACAAGGGATTAGCGAAACTCTCGTACTTGCCGCAGTGGGGATATGCGCGTACGTCACTAGCCTCCCTATATTTTAGGTTCTATCAAAGTGTCTACCGTCCAGCTAGACCCAATCGAGCAATTTCTACACGACACGGTATGAGGCGGGATGTATGGTTATATGCGTGGCTTGCCATCAGCCATCGACGTGCAGTTTACGTGCGTGCCCTATCGTCCGCTATTGACATGCGATCATCCTATCGTCCGTAGCCTACCACCCGCTATCGAAATGTTATTGACGTTTTGTCATCGTTGTTGGCCAAAATTGAGATGAGTCTCGTACCTGTCCTGCCTAAAGCAGATGAGCAAGTGACCGGAGCCTCGTACAGCAGTGCTGGGGCCTTCGGTATATATGCTCTGATGTCTGTCCTCCCTCGTCAGCATCAGTCATAACACTTCCACAACCAATCCAGCTCTGCCATCCTCCACCATGCGCACTGCCGTGCTCCTCAACACTGCTTTTCTCACGCTTTCGTCGTCTGCATCGCCCGCAGCGCCCACTGTCTCCCTTGGCTCGGCCACGCTCGTCGGCACCGCAACCTCGATCCCAAGCGCTTCTGCTTCGGCAAACGCCTTCGTCGGCCTGCCGTTCGCAAAGCCACCCAACCGCTTTCACGCCCCCGAGCCTCTTGATCAGTTCAATGGCACTTATGATGCTTCTGGCTACAAGCCCGCTTGCATTCAACAAGGCTTCCGTAAGTCGAACGAGTCTTCTAGGCCCCTAAAAGCTCTCCATTGACGCAGAACAGCATCCAAACTCTGGGATGCCAAATTGCCGTTCGATTTCGCCGACTCCTACAATGGCTCGCAAAGCGAAGATTGTCTCTATCTCAACGTATACACCCCGTTAAACGCAACTAGCGCCAGTCATCTTCCCGTCCAGTTCTTCATCTATGGAGGCAATCTGCAGACGGGTTCTGGAGACAAGCTTCTTTACGACGCCTCGGCATTGGCTGCGAGACACAATATCATTGCCGTTGTCATCAACTATCGCGTTTCTGGTAAGCCTTGCAAAAGTTTTGTGGTGCTTGAAATATCGTACTGATAAGCAAAAAGTGTTCGGGTTCGCGCCTTCTGACGAACTCGCCCTCACGAAAAGAAATCTCGGCTTCCTCGACCAGCGACTGGCTCTCGCGTGGGTACACGACAACATACACGCCTTTGGCGGTGACAACTCCAAGATCACCATCCACGGACAGTCTGCCGGCGCCTACTCGGTCAAGAATCTGTGGGCATTGCCGCCGAACCCGTTGCCATTCCGAGCTGCGATCATGGAAAGTCAAGCAACTCTGCTTCCCAGGAACGATTGGAATAAACTTGTCGCTCTGCTCAATTGCACTCAAGCCGTATCTAAGCTCGCTTGCGTCCAGGCAGCCGATGCCACCACCATCAGTTCTTTGGCGAGCGGGCACTTGCTCTTCTTCCCGCCCACGGTTGATGGTGTGACGCACCTCGACCACATCGAATTGGCAATTGCGGCTAAGACTGCTGCACCTGTTCCACTGCTGCTCGGCACCAACGGCAACGAAGTGGGCCAACTGCTCCCTCTTCTCCTATCGTCCAATGTTTCAAGCGCGACCCTAGGAGCTGGAAAGGGATTAAGTGCCAACGATATCATCTCAATCCTACTTCCCAATCAAACGGACGCGGACTACTTCAAGCAACTTGTGGCGCAGGGCGTGCAGAACACCGAGGATGCGGCAACGCACGCTCTCAACCAATACCTGTTCACCTGTCGCACTCGCGCAATTTCTCAACTCGCGGCGCAGAGCGGCTACTCGGTCTGGCGGTACTTGTACAACGCTACATTGAACGATGTTTCTACGACACCGGGTTCCGAGACCAAGGGCGCTTCGCACTCATCCGAGCTGCCCATTGTCTTTGGAACCTACCCTCCCAACTCTACCGAACTCGCTACTATCAAGCCGCTAAGTAATTTCGTCAGTGAGTTGTGGACAGGCTTCATCAAGGACCCTGCACGTGGTCTGTCGTGGCCAAAATATGGTTCCCAGCACGAGAGCCTCTTCCGTATCGGCAACGATGGCGCAGTCAACGGATCTCTCGTTTTGCCGCGCGTTGTCGACTATGATTGCGCGCTGTACGACCCTCTGATCATCCCTAGAGGCAGACTTTGAGTTGGAGGGATATCTTTATTGCTTGCTTCTGATCTGCCCTAAAGTCATAGCAATACTAACGAACTCCGAATGTGGATCTCGGAGCGATTCTGTACATCATCTTCATCACAGTTTAACTGATTTTTATTATTACCATATCCTCTCTGCCCAACATGTATCTTGAGCACTATATAACACGAAATTGGTCTTAGAACACGAAGCGTGTGCCAAGTACGAAGGTATGCTTTTCCGCAACAGATCACTGGCACAGCCATGCGAGGAGTGTAGTGGCTGTGGCTACGCCCGCGCCAGATAGAGCGACAGCAGGTGCCAGAAAGCCCACCATGCCCAAGCTGGTGAGAGTTGCAAAGATGCCGCCTGCTGGAGTGAAGGCCCCGTATGCCCAGCTCTGGAAAGCAGCGGCCAATGAACCTTGGAAACTGTCAGCTATCATTCGTATTGTTTAGAGGTGGGTGGTAGCTCACCAGGTATTACACCGGACGGCCCAAAGCCTAGACACAGCGCGAATGTCACAACGATGGTGAACGTGACCCACCATACAGTGACGAGGACGAGTATCTCTGAGCTCGTGTCAGCCAGATCGGTGTTACTTCACAGTGTCCCAAGGTATGGCTTACGAGGCTGTGCAATCCACTTCGCAAAGCCGTTTGCGTGGTTTAAGACAAAGTCCCAGACTGGGTTCCTCTGGCTGATGAATTCTTTCAGGCCTGCGGTAGTGCTTGAAGCGCCTACAACGTTCCAGCTAGCGATGAAGAGATGAGGTGCCATGTTGCATAAGGTTGCCCGAAAGTCGAAAAGGACTTCGAAGAAGACTCGAGCTGGGTACGTGGATTTGCTTTGGGCGCAGAAGCTGATCAGCCCGCTGACAAACAGATCTCTCGGGTAGCAGTATAAAAGTCGATAGAGAGTGAACAATTATCGCTGCAGGCAGGTCGATACTTATCACAATACAAGTCGGGCGCAGCATTCATTACGCTGGACGGAATTGGTTGGATGACTGCCGGTGAGCGGCACGCTGTACCACGTCTGAAGGAGAGCCGCCGGACCATTGGCATAGATGCTCTCACGAAGAGCTTTGAGGCGTGGGATCTATGCACTGTATCGTTCGCTTACTGCGGATAAGCAAAGCCACTTCGACGCCGCACACTCAGTGTGATGTAGCAAACCATGTCCAAGTGGGAGCTGCGCCTCATAGCAGCAGCTGTAAGCGCCTTCATGCGACGCAAGCGTCATTCCTCTGCATAAGCGGCTCAAAGCAAGGCTGGCGCACCAAGTGGCAATGATTCCTGAGATTCCAAGCCATGTCGTACGTGCAGTTTGCATTTGACTGCAAGCAAAAAGTACACATATATCGACCCAACTTATTAGGAAGTCTAAGTAGGTTACGGGAAGGTGTAAACCACACATGCATGCAAGCATACTTTAATAGGGTTAGAGCTGTGATTAACGCACTTTACGGGACAATGCAAGTTCCGAAAAATGCAAGCGCACTTGGCGTCTAGAATATACGCATGTCATTACGTGAAGTATACTCAAAAGTTCGTAGAGCGGCAAAGAAGGAGATGTGGATATCGTGACTGTGTGATCAGGTCTACACATTGAATACTGGGATGTACGCATACTGTCGTCATCAATATATCCTTGCATGAACATGGGCGCTTAGCCACGCCACTTTGATTAGCCGAATACAGACGAATACATCTGCTGGTCGTGATACAATGGCTTCTAAGGACATTGAGATGCAGATGATAACTCATCTTTGCCAACGAGAAAGCCAAATCGTGCAATGGAGGACCATATTATGGAGCATCTCAAAGATAGATATCTCGACCAAGCTCAACAGCAAGGGCGCTTCTCAAGGCAGAAGTCGCATTTCTACATTACCAAGATCGGAGATGTAACTGTCCCTCCAGTCGGAACTGTGCTTCCCTAGCAGAGTAGCTGACTTCTACCAGGGTCATGCAACAACGGCCACTTCCAAAAACGAGCCAAATCCGCAAGCCTCAACATTCGAAAGCTGGCGGGTAGCTTTTGCTGAAGGATGGAACAGTAGTTCTGTGGATCAAAGTATCCTCAATTGTATCTTTCAATCAAGTCGACCAGCACACGCGAGCGGGAAACCGGACGCCCTGCCTTTCCAAGATCTGGCCGAGCTGCAACTGGTGTTCGACACACTAAAGCTGCCCTCAAGCTATTTCCAGATAGCCAGTGGGTCAGTGGGCTCAGCCCAATCGCATACACTGTACGATTCCGGAGATCAACCACATCGACATGAAATGATCGGCCACTGCGTGAGCCAACAAGGTGATTGGGCGCTAGCATTATCGCACGACGCTTCGAAGCGAGTGACCTCTGTCTTCTGGAGCGTGGAGAAGTCAATCGACTCAAAGGCTCTGCTTGACGACTTTCACGCTTTCGAGAACTACGCTTCGCATCCTATGCTCATTCCCTGCATCATGTTTGCTTCCAGCTTACGCACCAGCGAGGAGCGACGGCAATCCATCAAGGACAGACTCGTCAAATTGGAGGGCACGATCGCACAGATCAGCGTGAAGGAAGCGCATGCTTTCGATCATGACATGCGATCATACGGCCGTTCCGAACATCCTCAGAGTCTCGAGACGCTGCTTCAGATTCTTCACAGCTGCCGTAAAGATCAATCGAGCAGGAAGGGGCGGTACAAGTTCTGGCGCAGTGTAGTCGACTCAATTGGAGAAAGTTTCGAGTACGTCGAAGCCATCATGGCTGGTTCGCCGGATAAACACCTCTTGGAAGCGCACCGAGAGCTGAGGAGGTGGGTCAGTGTCAACGAGAAGAAGCTAGAAAGCCTGATGGCGCGCGATGAGGACCACGTCGACAGGGTGGAGAACGTATCGCATATGGTATGCTGGCTTGTGACTTCTATCATACTGCGTTTGCTGATCCGCCATCGCAGCTTTACAGCCTCGTTGGGCAGCGGGACATACGGATCCAGTCCAGCATTGCGCGAGCTACGCAACAGGATAGCGAAGACATGAAGTTCATCGCAGTGCTTGGGTCTATATTCCTGCCTGCGAGCCTTGTTGCTGTAAGTCTTTGAGGTCTTCGTGACGATACCAATGCTGACCAACCACCAAGACAATTCTCAACGTCCCGGATTTCGGGTTTGCTCAGGGCGCGACACTCTTCGGGGCCTACATAGGGATCACAGTCCCTCTTGTCGCCGTAGTCATGCTGCTTTGTCTGCGGCGCTTGCAGCTCACGCGGTGGATTCGGAAGCCGTCTGCCAACTCGTCCGCTACTGGTCCTTGAGCCACATGTCTGTGCCCATTACTTTTTCTAGCATCTTTCGTGTGACACAAACGATCTGTTGATAAAGGTGCTGTCGAACCCACAATCTTTCTCTACTGCAAGGGCCGGTTGGCAAACGATGAAAGACGAGAATCACAAAAAGTGTAGAGTCAAATGTAAAGCCGCCAAATAAGGACGGATATTGAGTCTGGTCAACACGGCTGTTGTGCCTGTCATCACGCTTGCTGCATCTATATACGGTGCTGAATTTGTGGATTGTTCGTCCTGGCCACCACCACCTGGACGACTTGCAACAGTAACTCCGGAGGGAAATCAGGGCCTGCTAAGCGGTTCATCACGCTTGCAATGTCGACTTTCCTGCTTGCGAACGAGGCATCAACTTGACTGCGCATGGTGAACGTAGCGTTGTGCGTTTGTAAGGCGTTGGAGGAGATCAGGTTGGCTGTTATGCCGAAAAGATGATGTTGCTGCTGCAATCGTTGTTGGTGTTGTAGCGAGAGTTCAGAAGGCGATTTTGATGAGTTGCAGTCTGATCAACGTTTGTGGAGAGTTGGAAGGAGAAAGCAAGCTCTTATGCAGGCAAACGCAAGCAAACAATCCCAAGCCGTCTTGCCGCCTTATTGCGTCATTCCACATCAAGTGAATTCACGTTGCAGTTTAGCTTCACTGTTGTGTCAGATCAATAATGAATGATTGTGAAGATCGGGAAAGCGGTATCTCACACGTCCTGGTCTATCCTCTCCATCTCATCATGAGCATCCTTCGCCACCATCTTCGTCTGCTCCAAGATCCCCGATTCCTGAGACACAGCCAAGAATCTCTCCTTCCACAGCCTCCATCTCCCCTCACAATACCCATGCTTGCCCTCCCAAAGCGGACCGCCTGAAGCAGGTCTTCCAGTGAGCTCACCAGGCGGAAACTCATCATCGTACCCTCGAATCTTCTCACCAGCAATCATGATACAAGCAGCAGCCGCAGGAACGTAAATCTCCGGATCGTCCTTCACATCCCGCTGATTGGGCGAGTACTCGAGCGCTGGCCGCATCGTCCAGATGATGAACAAGTTGTACCTGGCGATATTCGCGCGAGCCAAGCTGGCAACGAATTTGTTCGCTGTCAGGAATCGCGTGATGGCTTTAGAGTAGGCAATTTCATCTTTGTGGCGTTTGGGATCGGCGTTGAAACCTATGTGGGCGTCAGTACGCAGAGCATATCATCTGAAGGTGGCCGGTACTCACCATTCCAATCCGAGTTCAAGGCCCAGCCCATAGTTGTCCAAGATCGAGTCTCGAACAAATTGGGCTTAATACCAGCTTGTTCCGCTGTAGGGGCCAGCGAAGCAAAAGCAATAAGGATTTGGACGATCTTGGCAATCTCTTCGTTAGAGTTGAAGACGTTGATCGCGCTTGTGATGATGCTCCAGGCTGAGATTATGCCGTCTTTCAAATTTTCATCAGGCGAGACAGTAGCGGCGAGCTCTGCGCCGGCGGTCTGAGGGCTTGAGCCATGGCGTAAGCATTGTTCGATGATGTCGACTTTGTGTCGGCTCGCTGCAGTGGCGAGTGCGAAGTCTGGCCAGGGTGAAGCCATTGTGGTTAGTTTCTGAAAAGATGAGTTTGTAGATAGGAAACGTGGACAAGAGTATGGAAAGTCTGCCAAAAAACCAAAGGCTAGACAGCCCCATGTCAGGTTCGCGATTATGTGACGGAGAGCTACCGATCCTTCCATGTCGGTGACCAAGAATGGGAGACCGCTATAGAATGTATTAGTATCGATCTGCCAATGTGCTACTACAAGTAGTTACACCGAACTGTTCTCAGGGTTCTTTAGCGTGAGATTTAGCTTTACTCGAGTGCGCCGGGTCAGCGTCCGGATTTGCAACGTACTGCTTCCTGTCAAAAGGTCTGAGCACTCGACATTGAAGATCGTGACTTAATTGCAGGAATGTATCAGACCTAAAAGGGTATGATGGATGGGGTTTAGCCCTCAATTGAATGGTATATCCCGGCAGTGCTCATCAGCCAGGTGAACAAAATCTACTTCTCGCTAGACCGATTCATCGATCATCCAAATCAAGAATGACCTTCCTCGATGTTATCATGTCCACTGAGGACATCGGCAATTATAGTTCCACAGGTCCTCAATGGTATCGATCGACGAGCATCCAACCGGCCGTCTTGCACATGAACTACCCTGAGGTCCTACCTGCCAAGGCTACTATGCCTGATACGCCTCTGCGACCGTCTTCAAATCGCATGCAGGCCAGATAAGACACAATTTCATGCCTGCTGCTCACGGAAAGACACTTTCCAATTTCCGAGCGGGCCACCCTTAGGCCAATAGGCTGCCTTAAAGATACGTTTCGCATCGGCGTTCTCCTGGCCCTCTTCTGGTGTGAGCTCTTGCGTCGTTAGTACGCTGCAAAGAGGCTCCTGGCTCTTGACACGGGCCAACGGACCGATTAACTTCAGCTCTGGCGTCCTGATATCGCTGTGGGCGAAACGAACAAACTTGCGCTTTCCGGGGCCGTGTTCGAGGAAAGCGGCGATGAACTCGACGAGAGTCTGCTCCAGCGTGATAATGTTGCTGGCCTTCTTGACGTTGCGGAGGCTCAAACATTCTCTGGCTGAGCCCGGTAGGTCTGCCCGGCGGCCATTTGTGAGGTTGTAGTCGACCAAGTGAAAGTTGTGACGCAGGTGCACCATGACAA
>Ga0265797_10002410_pt1 | contig 31513 bp, 30 predicted proteins | sample P2T30metagenome_FD_192433 | JGI IMG/M metagenome (GOLD analysis project Ga0265797, IMG submission 192433) | Plant litter microbial communities from East Loma Ridge, Irvine, California - P2 T30 | ecosystem: Environmental > Terrestrial > Plant litter > Unclassified | place: USA: California... | reverse complement strand
GTCCAAGCCGCCAGAGAAGGATGTTGAGTGACGTCGACAAACGAATGCAGATATTCCAGTAACCGAATGTAGAGATTCCAGTGTCCTGAAAACCCACGCAACAAAGCTTAGAACCTCCAAAGGCAAGTTACAAAGCTTGGAAACCTTTGGGAAACCTTTGACCCATCCAATGAAAGAGGTCGGCAACATAAGTGGCTGGAGATTCTCGGCCTATGAGCTTCTGTGCCTATATGCATATCTCCAACTAGGGAATTGGAGCTAAACTAGGTCAAAGTCAGCAAAGAAGATTCGAAGCAACCTCACAACATCAACGCCACTGATGATGCGACTACTCAATATGATGTCCAGTGTTATGTGCGGCCAGACTGATCTGATAATAGAATCGTCGATGGTACCACGATTGAAGACTGCTTCAAGGTAACTGTAGTAGTATTCCGCGATTGACTTGTAGCCTCCATCGACAAGCTCTGGTTCAAGCCGCGACGCATGGCGAAGGGGAATAAATGTCGGGTGTAATCTCCGCGGTAGAGTTTCTCTCCAAGAAGGGGTAGTTGCTTCGGAAATCCGATGTTATAGAGTGATTTCCATAAGTGGCGAGACAGAGTGACGCTGCAAGCCGAGGGCGGCATACTGTGGTCTACTACTGCTGAGAGCTCTGTCCCCTGTCCTTGAGAGTATCGAGGCCTCACATAGCGGCAAGTCGCCATTCCGACTATGTGGAGTAGTAAGAAGTGTCGCATCAGCCAGAGGACCGCTCCCCAGGTGCGAGTTGGCGACCTTGAGGTAAGATGTCGGTACACTACCCGGAGGCAACAATCCCAAACCTTCAGATGGCCTGCTAATCCGTATCTAGCCATCGCACATGGGACTCACGGTTGCTTACTAGGCCTAACTCATGGAGATGGTTGAGCCTCTCCGCAGCCTCGAAAGCTAAATCTCGTGCGGCTCGCCTGATCGTAATCCGACTTGCATCATCCTGCTAGTTCGGAGAGTAGGGTTTTGTAGATCGATCCGTCTCTCCCGATCACGTCGGCACGAATGATTCTCACATAGCGGAGAGCCGCAGCTCCGCAGTCTTGTCGTCTTGTCGTCTCGTCGTGCCGGGCGGAGATCGGACATGTGGAGGTTCGGAGATGGTTTGCGGCTGGCTGGATTCAGAGGTGACGTTGTAAATAGAGTAACGCGTCCGTAACCCCAACCCTGACCCTAGCTGCAAATGATCTGGGAGACCAACACTCTACCAGAACATAGCATCAATAATTGAGACAAACTGAGATAACCTTCGCACTGTACCTGAGCTGTACTAATCGTTATGTTCTCCTCGGGGCCTAGATACCGCAACCGAGGTGCGCGCACTTAAAAATACGATGGTGATCCGTGGATCGCGTCAATTCGACAAGCTTCACCTAAGCATGCGCATGAAGAGATCCATGCTCTAGCCTTGGGCCATCGAGTCGGTGTACCATGCCATTTGAAAGGAAACATCCGTTGTACTGCTTACTATCTAACTATGCTTCCTTCCCTTGCTTTGCTTCTGGTATCGTCGTGAATTCCTGTTTTTTTGGTGTCTGATTGTTATGCGTCGTAACCCGTTAAGCGTTCCGCTGGAACATCGTCGGAGAAATGTCGATCAAGGGCGCCAATCTGCCTGCAGTGCCTTTCCCTACACGTCCATCTTCCATCTTCCATCTTCCATCTTCCATCTTTCATCCTCACTTCTCAAATCCGAACTTCCCCAGGTCGTTCTTCTGCCCGCTACCTCCCAGCATGCGGTCGTTGCTAGTGGTGTCCATGTTGTCCCTCATGATACGCTCAGCCTGCTCTGCAGCAGTGCTGCCAGTGTTGCCCGTGCTGGGACGGATGTCGCTGGCGTCGCGGTTGTAGGCCGACCCATCGTTCATCCTCATGTCACGCGCAGTCGGCGTCCCGCTCTTACCTCCGGGGTTACTGATCACGCTCTGACGGGCAGGTGTACGAGTGCCCGACTCGCCGAAGCCAACAAGACTGCCTGTGCCTTCCTCTGACATACCACCTACCGATGAGGTGTCCATGTCCATGTCTTGACTCTCGCTCATCTTGTCCGCGTCACCAGCTTCGCTATCAGCCCAAGTTGTGCGACCACCGACACTGCCGGTAGCGGAAGCGCTGCCGACGGTGCTGCGCTCGCGACCCATGACAGGGTTGCCTTGGGCATCAAAGTAACCCTGTGGCGGCTGCGCAGGCACTGCAGCGCCTGGAGTCAGTTGTCCGATCGGTGTAGGGTTACGAGCAGTAGTGACGCGCTCGAGGCCAGCAAGACGGGAAATGCGATCTGCGCGCTCGGCGTCTAGCTGGTTGCTGAGGCCCGAGGGCGCTTGGGTGTGTTGATGGGGCAGGTGACCGCGGTGGCCATCCTTGATTGCCACGGTGGACAACTCTGACATGGAGGTGATGGCAGAGTTCGGAGTTCCGCTTCGCGATCTGCACTGGTTAGCTGAGATCGAGCGAAGCTGTCGGCGCGTCGAGGGGCTTACGGGATGTCAGACGGGGTCACGGGGTCAGACGGCGGCGGCGGGAGATTGAACAGTGTTGGTGCGTTGGACATGGCGGCGGTAGAGGTGGTCTTGCGACACGAGGTGTACGTTTTGCAGCGTCTTCGGAGCTCGTTGTGTGAGTCCGTTGCAGTAGGCGGGAGTTGATCGCGGTTGCCAAGTCACAAGCTGTCGCAAAAGAGTGTTGAATGCAATTGTTGACTGAGTGGGGATGCGGTATGAGGGTGTTACAGTGGTGATCAAGGAGGGCTTGAGCGGCGAGTTTGATGTCAATGTCGGTGTTTTGGAAGTTGGAACAGATGCGCATTTCTTCAGGAGGATGCATGGGGTCTTAGGCAAACTACCAACCGACCCGCGATGACGTGTGATTCGTCAAGAGGCTGGACCCTGCAGCTCCAATCACTAACGGGCTGGGGTTTCGTGATTGTCCATTCCGTCTGATGGGAATGATAAGATGCAATTCATTAATTCACCCAAGCAACACTGATACATTGTACAGTGTACCTGCGTGGCTCTTTTCTCATAATTTCGGGATTCTATCTGCGTCTACTCACACGTATGCAAGGCACACTTCGACTCTTTTCCACCATGCATAACATAGCACAGCACAGCTCAAGCCTTGCGCAGATCGACAGTCTGAAACTTGAGGCCTGGTCCCTCAACAACGTGCCCTGGCTTCAGCGCGTCCGTGTAGAGATTGTTCTCGCTGTGGGGATGGAAGAGGCCCTTTTGCTGACAGTTCAGCACCGCCGGCAGACCCGGTGGATCGGTCAGCCTGAAGATGCCCCAATCCGGATTCTGCCTCGGTGAACAAACAATGGCGATCGCTTCGGGCAACATCACCTGGTAACCAGAGCTCGTGTGTAGATCGCGTGAAGAGAGGAAGCACGTCTGGGACGGATGCGTGTGGATCCAGCCGCAGACTAGGAGGTCATTACCATCGCAGTAATCGAAGAGTTCGTTGTCTCCCTCTTCCGTGGTGTCGCACGTATCGCTCGTACTTGTCTGGTCCGGGATCACCAGGTGACTGATGAATAGAGCGTTCGAGATGACTGTTCCGCATAAGATGCCACATGTCTCCAGGTTCCGAGCTGTGTTCGCATGTGCGTGGTTCAGGAATGTAGTGCGTAAAGTCGGTGGGAGGAAAACTGTTCGAAGTGGAACTCCTCCCTCGGTGAAGGCATTAGGTTTGAACGTGACCTGTGATGCAGTCTTTTCAGGCACCGTAGCTGTGCTTGCTCGATCGCTGTGTTTTCCGGGGACAGGAGGTGCATGGTCATGAGGTCCGTCCTTGGCGGGAATCGCAGGTGGCTGATCGTGGTATGAATGCGAGTCTCGAGGTTGCAACGGCGCGCTATTCCACTGCATTGTGCCTTCTCTGGCCGGTACTGTTGGATACTGGTAACGCTGCTGGCCGGGTGCGTCAAGGACCCGGGCGTCGCGGCTTTCCTGCCCACGCCGGTGAAGAAGGCTACCAGCTTCTCTGATGCCCTCGTAGACCCGGTCAGTCTCACTCCTTCGCTCGTCATGCAGCTCATATGGATCCTCCACATCCATGACGAGCCCTTGTCTTCGCGAAGCAACTGTACCGGGCGAGACTCCAGCCTGCCTCGTTGTCTGTCTGTTAATATCGCGCCTCCTGAGCTCGTTCTGGGCAAGGTTGACGGCGAGATGACTATTCTCACGGGCATCCAAAGATTCTGCGAGACCATGATACGCTTCCTCATCGGTAGTAGACCCTGGTGACAGACTGTGCAACGAGCCTCCCAAGTCATGCTGCCATTCCTCATTGCGATGTTCGTCGACGATCCGCTGCTTCTCAGCATTACGCCGTTCCATTGCCTTGGCGTACCTCTGATGCTGTTGGATGATTCTGGGCTTCCATTGCTCCAATTTGACCAGGTTCTTCTTCACAGCCTTCATAGCCTGGGTCAAGTCTGCTTTGAACTTCGGGTTCTTAGCATCGGGATGAGTAGGGATCTTGCCGATGACAAGCTCAGCGTGTCGGTAAAGGTAGAGATAGGCCATCTGCAAGTTTCCCTCTTGCTCGCTGATGGCCGCCTCAGTCAACAGCATCCGGGCTGAGCGAAGCCATTGTCGTAAATCGCGTGACGTCGAGAAGTCAAATTCCTGAGCTTGAGCCACGATTTCCTGTACATTCATTGGTCTGGTGATGGAGGCATGATGCCTTGACAGTGCCATGTTTGGCACACGGATCGCATTAACGTGAAAGTGAGTCTCTAGCAGTGCCTGGGACAGTAATGATCGTTACGGTCTCAAACTCTCCGCTTCAAACTCTCGTGTCTGGGAGGAGACGCTTTGATTCTCGTAAGTTCTTAACGTGAGTCGTGTATCAAACGCGAAGAGGAAGTTGAGGCATGCCAATTTACCTATCGATGAAAAGTGAGGGTGGTGAGTTGTTGTTGGTGGTTGCCTGCAGGTGTAGACTAGGCGTTTTCGGGCGGGCGAGCTGCGGCTACGGCAAGCCCAATCGGACCCCTGCCTGCCACGAGCAAGGGTGACTTTGCGACTTTCTTCAATCACATGGAATCCATCGGACCGTCTGATTTACTTCATTCTACATCAATCTATTATTGCCATTCTTTGCATTCTTTCCGTTGCATCATACCACTATTGTCTTACTGTTGACATTGGCTTTGTATCTCCTCCTTCCCGATGAGAGCGTCCTTGCGAAGATGTGCTCCTAGACCAGATCGGGTTACGACAAAACACTACAAAGATCTACGGTATCCCGTAACAGGAAAACTTGTGGATGTCTTTGGCGGATTTCAATATGCCCACTCAGAACGTCGGGTCAAACCTCAGAAAAGTCATGATCGCTTGCCAGGCAAGCGTGCGGAGATAGTGAGCGAGCAATTGTGCGGTAGGTTACTCTCAGACCCAATTATCCTGCAATCTCTAATATATCCTACAGATGACATACTAGGCTATCTTGCACCAAGCCTAGAGGCTTACAAAGGATGCACAGTCATCGACGTTCACCCGGGTGCATGCCTGTGGTCATCAAAACTGCACGACTTTTTGAAGCCCAAACGCCACATTTTGATGGAGCCGGAGTTGAGATACTACGACCGATTCATCCATCCTCTCCTGGACAAGCCTGGCTCGACATATCGCCACTCATTGCTATGTGGTGCTCACGCACGATCATACTGGGATAACTACAAACAATTACTCGACGACGAGACCATGATCTCAGACCGACCAAAATTAGAGGCCGACGACCCGAAACTACGTGAGCTGGACACAAGTATCCTCTTTACGGGCAATCTATGGAGGAAGTACCCGATCCAGCATTTGACGAGATACGTCGACCACAGCACTTTGATCCTGCAACATATGACCTACGCCGCTCTTACGAACGACATCTTCCAACGAAGCGGCTTGGTACGCATGTTGTGGTGGGCTCCAGATTCCACTAAAACGGCAGTTTTCCCGTCCAACATTCGAGGCAAAAGGAGCTACGACATGAACCTACAGATGGGTGCGTCCATAACGGAAGTAGCAGGCGTCTCGCGCCTAGAGACATCCCTGCGCAATGCCAGAATGGACTCTCCGCGTACGCCCGAAATGGATGCCTTTGTAACGGGTCGTGTGAAACGCGAAATGGCGGAGAGAGGCCAGGTAATCCCCAAGGGCCGTGAGCAGCCCATGGCTCTCAAGCCTACTACCGAGAAAGACGACGTACATGCCCACGACAGCTTTCTCAAGACAACGTGCACCACAACCGATGACCTCGTGCTAGCTGTCGGAGAGTACAGAGAGCACCTCGCGGCGACGCAAGCCCTGATGACCAGCATAAAGACCAAAAAGGCAGGGTACAAAGTGGCCGACTTGACCCCAACTGGCGTCAAGGATCTCTACGATCGCTACGTCCGCTACCAGCAAAGCCAAGACGCCATCAGAAGCCGACCGAGGGAGCCTACCTTTATCAGCAGCGTAGGCGCTCACTTCCGCTGCATCGTCGTCATGGACACTATCCTGCGCCTCCTCAGCCTCGAAGCCAACTACGCCGCCGTCAGCGAAACCAATCCCGACCCAAAGACCCTCTCCGGCCTGCGCGAGGAAATCCTAGCCCTCAACAAGACCTGCGACGCTTGGATAGAAAAAAACTCCAGCGCCACCATGTTGAAACCAATCAACTTCCTACTTGAAGACCTCATATCCCTCGAAGCCCAACCCCCGACCCTCCCCCGCGACCGTCGCCCCTACGAACCCCTGCAGGCCCATTCCCACGAATTCTGGCCCCAATACGACCTCACCCTCCTCGACGTTACCCCTCGATTAGCGGACCTATCAGTTCCAGAGACCGCCGAAAAAGTCGAGAGCGCCAAGATCTGCCAGGAAATGCTCAAGATCATGTACAGCTCGCCTGCAATTCCGCTGACGATGGCGTTGGAGCGCGTGGCTCCCAACGCGGCCAGTGATTTGCTGCCGCTGGTTCCGGAGATCTTGGATGCGAGGAAGGGCGGCAGGATGGATCCCAGCCGGATGTCGGTGCGCATGCTAAGTCAGGAGATGATGGATGGGTTGATCAGGGCGTTTTTAGAGTGGCCGTTCCGGCCTTCGAGTGTGGATCTGGCGCTTGCGCAGGGCGAGGGGCAGATTTTGGGCGATGAGGAGGATGGGGACGTTGAGCCTGTAGAGTAGTAGATATTTGTGTAATATTACCCTGTATGATTATGACGAAATGCATGTTGTTCATAAATGTTTGGGACTTTTCATTCGTGTTGTGAGACGGTGATGAGGAGCTCGAGGCAGCATTCAATATTGGAGTGGATTCAACATGAACTTCCCCGATCATCCTAGCCTCCAGATTCCAGACACCATCATTGACATCGTAAAGACCATTCAATATGCATGCAGCAGGGTTGATGTGCCAAAGGGCAGCGCAAGCGTGGCGTAAACAAAACCCGACTTTCAAGGTGTTCTGGATTCGAGCTATCTGCAGCTACTACCGAGCGCTTCAGACGGCCAGCACGGGGTTTTATCCTCCGCTGCAAACACGTTCCCCGTACCCTCTTCTCAATCAAGAGACAGACGCTCCCATAATTTCCTCAATTGCCGTGATGCATGAAATCGAACTTCGTCTTTGGGTTATATTCGTTCATGCGAAGCGCTTAAGAGGCGGCACCAGCGACCTTGCCGGTCTGAAGGGGGTTGATCTTCTTGCCGTCCTTGTTGAAGCGCACGCGAGGCGGGGGAGCGCGGTTACGGCGACCCTCGCGGGAACGGACACTTTGTGATGTGTTAGTACAAGCCTCTGCGAATGCGCAAGCAGCGGAATGCGATCGCGCTTGGTGATTTCGAAACGTACCGAACGATCTTGCCGTGGATGGCGCAAGAGACGCAGTACTGGAGCTTGAGGTACATCTTGGGCACCGAGTACTCGGCGAAGACGGAGGCGTCAGAGATGTCACCTGTGTGGATGTCCTGTCAGTCTACTGTGTTTTGCTCCTCCACTCGCATGTCCTCCTTGTGGTTCTCCGTGCATCCTGGGTCCGCATTTCGAGGGTGGGTTGGATCGGATCGACGTACGGATAGCGGCGGACTCAACCATGTTGCGGATGGTGAATCTCTTGATGGCCTTGTCCTTGGGGGTGCATCGCGAGCAGTTGGAGCAACGGACAGGCTTGACGTGGCCCCTGCCGTTCTTGTTGCGGCCGCTGCAAACCAGATGTTAGCCATGGTCCTTGCGGCTCCGTCCCGAGTGTGTGTTGTCGCGGCATGGGATATGTATGCGCGTGGGGTGGCCGTACTTGGACGCTCTCTTCTTGACCATCTTTGCGACTTGCGACGAGTGGGATCAGCGGGCGGATAACCTGCTGAACTGCTCGAGTGCTGTGTAGTTAGTATTTGGCGGTGGTGGTGGAGTGTTCGTCGACGCACTTGCACTAGCCCGTCGTGAATTCCGACTCGAATGCCAAGAGTGCGAAAGTTCTGCCTTAGGCTTTGAGTCGAGAGTTCGCGCTTCGCTCTGGCTGAGGAAGGTCTAGCGAGTATCCGGGGTAAGGAAAGCCTGATGCTCGATGGGGATGTTTACTTGGACAGGGAGGAGCGACCAAAGCTTGAGACACACCCTGGAATCACAACCGTCACTACTGTCCTTCCCTGAATACCGCCCACCGCCCGGTGACACTCCCAAACCTGCTGGACATCACCGGCCATGTCGTCTACCGGCACTTTCAGAGGCACTCCCAAGGGCGGCCGCCCCCAGAGCGTCTACTCCGAGAGTCCCTCGGTCGCGACTTCAAACATCCCGAGACCGAAGCTCGAATCCATCCAAAGCGAAGCGAGCACTGCAAGCCACAGCACTGCGAGGGGCAAGCAGTCGAAAAGAGATGAGGTATTTTCGTTCTTCAATAACAGATTCAATCACTTTACGCCCAGCGATTGACACCGCCTCGTCTAGGCTCTCCGTACCAAACTCGAAAAGGACCTCAGCAAGAAGCGCGCTGGCGGTAACCGGGCTCGTCAGAGTCGCAAGGTGCCGCCAGGAACTGTGCTTGCGCTGAGGCCCAACCAGGCTCTCCAAATCAAACCCAACATGAGCGTGACCGAGGCCAGTCAGTTGATGGCCGCGAAGCGCGAGGACTGCGTTCTTGTCACCGACGACGACGATAGGATCGCTGGTATTTTCACAGCAAAGGACTTGGCGTTCAGAGTGGTGGGTGCTGGTCTCAAGGCGAACAACGTCACCATCGCAGAAATCATGACCAAGAACCCCCTATGCGCAAAGACGGACACCAGCGCTACCGATGCCCTGGATTTGATGGTCCGCAAGGGCTTCAGACATTTGCCCGTCATGGACGAGAACCACGACATTTCCGGTATTCTGGACATCACCAAATGCTTCTACGATGCTATGGAAAAGCTCGAGCGGGCCTACGCGTCGTCCAAGAAGTTGTACGATGCCCTGGAGGGTGTCCAAGCCGAGCTTGGTTCAAGCCAGCCGCAGCAAATCATTCAATATGTGGAGGCTGTCAGGTCTAGGATGTCTGGACCAACGCTCGAGTCTGTTCTGGATGGAAAGCCACCTGTCACTGTATCTGTGAGGACCAGCGTCAAGGAGGCGGCCCAGGCGATGAAGGAGAACCACACGACTGCGGTCTTGGTGCAGGACAACGGTCAGATCACCGGTATCTTCACGTCAAAGGATGTTGTCCTCCGTGTGATTGCAGCTGGTCTCGACCCTGCCAACTGTAGTGTCATTCGCGTTATGACGCCCCACCCCGACTTTGCGCCTGCAGACATGAGCATTCAACAGGCCTTGAGAAAGATGCACGATGGTCATTATCTTAACCTCCCCGTTATGAACAAGGAGAGCGATGAGATCGTTGGCATGGTTGACGTCCTGAAGTTGACATACGCTACTCTCGACCAGGTAGGTCGATCGCGTCTATTTACTGTTAATTCACACAGTACTAACAGCTCGATAGATCAACAGCATGTCGACCGGCGACGGCGAAGGACCCGCATGGAACAAGTTCTGGATGTCGATGGGAGACGATGAAACTGGATCGATGATGTCTGGAGAGGGAAGCAGCCACCACCCATACACACCCGACGCGCGATCATTGATGTCTCCGGACCACGGCCGCCCGGGTATGATGGATCGCCTCGATAGCGTCCTGCCGAATGATTCTGCATCACACGCTGGCGTTCCCGATTCACCCGATCACTCGACCTTCGCTGGCGCCTCAGAAGACACACCTTTCACGTTCAAGTTCAAGGCCCCCGGTGGCAGAGTCCACAGGTTGCAGGTGGTTGCATCTGCTGGAATGTCTGAGCTGGTGTCTGTTGTGTCCGAAAAGCTCGGTGGAGAGGCTGATGGTCTTGGTGGCGTACCCACATTCGAAGAAGGCAAGCTCAGCAAGGCTGGTTTCGCCCTTGCCTACATGGACAACGAGGGCGACATTGTCAGCATCACAACCGATGGTGATCTGCTTGAGGCTATCACTATCGCCAGGCAGTCCCACCGGGACAAGGTTGATCTGTTTGTTCACCATCCCGAGAAGGCCGCCGTCCCTCCCACCACAGAACCGCAGCCCCCGGCGTCTCGACCTCTGACGCCCCCTGAAAGCCACATCAGGCGCAGAAGGTTCGAGGAAGATGAAGAAGATGACGATTCACCCAGCGTCCGTTCAAAGGATCGCAAGGCCAACGCGGCGGCGAAGAATCAAGAGCAGCCACAGGTCATTCCTGGTGTTCCCAACGAGCTGTTGCTGCCTGGTGCTATTGCTGTCCTTGCCGGTGTGATCGTCATCACTTTTGCCGTTGGTCGCGCATCGAGCCGATGAGTTGCTCTTGAGCTCGTGCCTTCCTTATGATGGTTTTTCTATTTTCGCCGGCAATGCTGCAAAGCACCGAATTCCCCTCTTGTCGCGACCACGTGCGTTTGTAGCAGTAGTAGCAGAATACCACATTTCATTTAGTTCAATACGTAGCCACATAATGCATAAGCTTACTCAAGACTCGTGTATGTGAAAGGATGCGTATACGTACCTAGGGTGCATGTGCGTACTCTATTGTACAATAATAATAGCACAGATGACTTCAGTTGTTTACATTTCAGCACGGGCCAGATGACCCTCGCCGAAAAATGTCGGGCCCGCCGCCAGAACTGACTGTTAAACTAAACCAGACCTGCCACCTTTGACTACGGAAACAACATCTCTTACCACCACCACTTTACTTACTCCGGTACCGATACACCACCACAATCGGACCATTACACTCGGCACACTTTTATTGCACACGGCAAAAACATTTCACAGTCAGACACTCGGCGCATGGGATCCGGCCTGACAGTTTCCCCACACAAACAACACTTCAATCTATTTGGCGCCCGCCTTTTGTGAACATGTCTGTCCTTCCGGCAGAGGTGCACGGCGCCCTGGACCAGGTCCTGCAGGCCCTTCAGAACACCGACAACACCATCCGATCGCAGGCGGAGAAGACGCTCAACGATGACTGGATCAACCAGCGGCCGGACATGCTGCTCATGGGCTTGGCCGAGCAGATGCAGGGTTCCCAGGACGAGGGTGTGAGTCGCAATTTCACAAGGCAGACGTGAGGTGATGCAGGAGCGCTGACAATTTTCCGTAGACCAGGGCCTTTTCTGCTGTGCTCTTCAGACGCATGTCGGCGCGCACGCTGAAGGAGGCTACTTCAGGAGAGTCCAAGGAAATTTTCCTGCACTTGAGCCCCGAGGCACGAGCAGGCATTCGCACCAAGCTGTTGCAGGCTCACGCACAAGAGACGAAAGGAAGTGTCAGGAACAAAATCGGTGATGCCGTGGCGGAGCTTGCAAGGCAGTACACTGACGAGGAGGTCATGAACCCGGATGGAACCAGGGACACATGGCCAGAGCTGCTGGGTGCGCTGTTCCAGGCGAGCAACTCGCCAGAGACCGGCATGAGGGAGAGCGCATTCAAGATCTTCGAGAGCACACCTGGCATAATCGAGAAGCAGCATGAGACTGCTGTTCTGGAGGTCTTCAACCGAGGAATTAGAGATCCCGAAGCGGACGTGCGGTTGGCGACCATGTCGGCCTTTGCCGCATTCTTCGTCAGCTTGACCAAGAAGAGCCAGCAGAAGTACTATGCTTTGATTCCCGAGATTCTGAACACTCTTGTTCCGTTGAAGGAGGCGAATGATTCGGACCAGCTCACCAAGGCGCTGGTCACTATCATTGACTTGGCCGAGGCCTCGCCCAAGATGTTCAAGGGTGTCTTCACGCAACTCGTGCAACTGGCCATCAGCATGATCTCGGACAAGGACCTCGAGGACCAGACGAGGCAGAACGCGCTGGAGCTCATGGCCACTTTTGCGGATTGCAACCCCGCCATGTGCAAAAAGGAGCCGGCCTACATCGAGAACATGGTCACCCAGTGCCTGTCACTCATGACCGATGTTGGTCTCGACGACGAGAGCGCAGAGGAGTGGAACGCACAGGAGGACTTGGATCTCGACGAGAGCGACTCCAACCACGTTGCCGGTGAGCAGTGCATGGACCGTTTGGCAAACCGCCTTGGAGGCCAAATTGTTCTTCCACCCACATTCACATGGCTACCCAGAATGATCACCTCTACGAACTGGAGGGACAGGCATGCTGCGCTCATGGCTATCTCCGCCATCAGCGAAGGTTGCCACGAGCTTATGGAGGGCGAGCTTGACAGAGTCCTCGAACTCGTTGTGCCTGCTCTCAACGACCCCCACTCTCGTGTGCGGTGGGCAGGTTGCAACGCTCTTGGTCAGATGAGCACCGACTTCAAGGGCACTATGCAGACCAAGTACCACGCAGCAGTTCTTCAGGCGCTCATGCCTGTTCTTGGCGCGCCCGAGCCCCGAGTTCAGTCGCACGCCGCTGCCGCGCTGGTCAACTTCTGCGAAGAGGCCGAGAAGGACATTCTCGAGCCCTACCTTGACAGTCTTCTTGAGCATCTCATGGCACTCTTGCAGAACCCCAAGCGCTTTGTGCAAGAACAAGCTCTTTCGACGATTGCGACTGTCGCCGATTCCGCCGAGTCTGCGTTCGGAAAGTGGTATGACCGCCTCATGCCACTTCTCATCAGTGTCCTTCAGCAGCCTAATGAACGCGACTTGCGACTTCTCAGAGCCAAGGCTATGGAGTGCGCCACTCTCATTGCGCTCGCTGTTGGCAAGGAGCGCATGGGTCAGGACGCTGTCAACCTTGTGCAGATCCTTGGCAACGTCCAATCCAGCCTTATCGACGACGACGACCCCCAAGAGCAGTACCTCCTCCACTGCTGGGGCCGCATGTGCCGTGTTCTCGGCCAGGACTTCGTCCCCTACCTGGACGCCGTTATGCCGCCGCTCACAAAGCTCGCAACCGCAAAGGCCGACATTCAATTGCTGGACGACGAGGAGAACGTGGCCCAGATCGAACAGGAAGAGGGCTGGGAGCTTGTTCCTCTGAAGGGCAAGTACATCGGCATCAAGACCAGCACTCTCGACGACAAGTTCATGGCCATTGAGCTCATCACTATCTACGCGCAAAACCTGGAGGCTGGATTTGCAAGATTCGCCGCCGATATCCTTGAGAAGGTCGCATTCCCCGGTCTCGCTTTCTTCTTCCACGACCCGGTTCGCGTCGCTTCGGCAAAGGCCGTGCCCCAATTGCTCAACTCCTTCAAGGCTGCCCACGGTGTCTCATCGCCTGAGTACCTCGCCATGTGGAGCAAGACTTTGGAGAAGGTGCTTGAGGTCCTCGAGACCGAACCCGCCATCGAGACCCTCGCCGAAATGTACCAGTGCTTCTACGAGTCTGTTGAGGTCTCTGGAAAAGACAGCCTTTCCAACCAGCACATGATCACCTTCATCACATCCGCCGAGACCGTTCTCAAGGACTACCAGGAGCGCGTGAAGCAGCGCCTTGAAGATGCTGCGGACCGTGAAGAGGGCGACGAGCTGGACGACGAGCTCACGTTCGCCATTGAGGATGATCAGACCTTGCTCTCCGACATGAACAAGGCATTCCACACCATCTTCAAGAATCAAGGCCAGTCATTCCTTCCTCACTGGGAACGTCTGCTCAACTACTACGACCTCTTCGTCACTTCCAGCGACCCTACACAGCGCCAATGGGCTCTGTGCATTCTGGACGATGTGCTCGAATTCTCTGGTCCCGCTTCTTGGAACTACCACACACACATTGTGCAGCCGCTGATTGACGGTATGCGTGATGAGGCTCCGGCCAACAGGCAAGCCGCCTGCTACGGAGCCGGTGTGGCCGCGCAAAAGGGTGGTGAAGCCTGGTCTGAGTTCGCTGCTGGTAGCCTGCCCATCCTGTTTCAAGTCACTCAGCGCCCCAACGCTCGCAGCGACGACGACGCTTTCGCGACCGAGAACGCGTGCGCTAGTATCGCCAAGATTCTTCACTTCAATAGCTCGAAGGTGCCCAATGTACCCGAGGTTGTCAACGCATGGGTCGACACTTTGCCCGTCATCAACGATGAGGAGGCCGCACCTTACGCCTACTCTTTCCTCACCGAGTTGATCGAGCAGTAAGTTCTTTTTGTCACTCATACGTTTCACAGCTTCTTGAAATCTAACACACGCACAGATCTAACCCCGCCGTCCTCGCCAAGGGAGCTCAATGCTTCACTTACATCGCCCAGGCTCTCGAAGCCGAGACACTACAAGGCAACATGGCCCAGCGCATCGTTGATGCCGCGCGAAAACTCGTGCAGACCGCCGGTCTGGACGCAAACCAGCTGCTTAACACACTGGCGCCTGACACCCAGGCTACAGTTCGCGCTTTCTTCGGCTAATTTCCCTCACTCCTGGTTTCAAGAGCGTAAGGCGAGTGATCCAATTTACTCGATTTCTCACGAGTTGCCTTTTCCCGAAAGACTTGATTTGTCGATGAGGACACGGGTGGGACCCGATTTGATTGATTGAACGAAAACGAAATAGACGAATAGGCAGGCTTGCCTACCCACTACGGCTTTCCGATTGATGCGATGGAAAATGGAACGTAGAAAGGAAGGAAATCATGGCTGGAGGGTTTGTGGTTTGTGGAGGAGCCACGGAAGAGCGAATTCTTCTTTTGTCACTCTCTCTTTCTTTCATTCCGAGGTGTTGGGTTTGAAGGGAGAGCGCGAGAGCATTAGCATACGATATCCTTCTAAGAAAACTCACAAAGAATTGATGCTGTTTTTTTGCCTACTTCATGTTCAATCATTGGGTGCGTACATATGTGTATTTGACAGACCCTTAGTAACAGCCGACCGTTCTGTGACAGTCCGCCGGCGCTTGTTTCATCATGTGTGGAGCAATTTAGCTCGAGGTCGACTGGGCGCAGGGCATCGTCATTATTGGGCGCCGAGGTGTTGGTCGCGGCGTTAACTCAAGTCAACATCTTCCATTTTTGCCCAACGACTCGACTCACTCTACCGCCCTTTGCGCCACTAACGAGACGGAAGACCGCATTCAAGCCGTACTGTGCAACCGGTCACTTGGACGACCGCTCGATCGATCACTTGGACCGCCTCAATCAAACCGCCGAAAAAGAATCATCAGGCGCATAGCAATTAGCCTGCGCTGCCCTGCATACAAAACCATAAAGATTCCTTTGAAAAGAATTGGCCTTGTTTCGCCTTGTCACTCCGGGTCGGAGCAAGCTTTGATACAACTATATATCGCCAGATTTGCACGCGACCGCAAGACATCTGCAGGCATCCGTCACACACACGCAGTCTCCACCATGGAAACACCTAGCCTCCCGCATTTCCTCAGGCAATCAAAAGCAGGCGGGTACATCAACAGAGACAGCGTCGCTGGAGCCTTCGCTGACCGCTTTCGCAGACATCTACGCCAAATTCATCGATCTTGAATGGCAGCAACGGAACCGGCTGCTCGCCGGAGCCCAGTCGGCAATGAAGACTGGCCAGCCTTCGCAGTGGTCTCGCCTTACTGGAGAAACCGTCGCAGCGCGCAATCGCTACATGAATGTTGAGCCATTTGCTGGAAACAGAGTAAAATTGGACGTGGGAGAGGGTGTCAGTGACTACATCAACGCTTCGCCGATACAACTTGGAAAGAGACGGTACATCGCGACACAGGGTCCGAAGAACACCAATTTGAACCACTTCTACCGGATGCTCAATGCCGAAGTCCGTGGGAGCGCTGTGGTGGTGATGCTCACACAGACTCATGAGTCCGGCAGAGAGAAGTGCTTTCAGTACTACCCTCTATCGCCAGAAGAGTCACCGCTGCAAATCCCAATCGATCTCGAATCTGGTGACGGGTTTCACGGCGTAGTGGAGCTACTCAACACCGAGGACGATCACGCGACACGTACCCAGATCCGTCACTTGCGCTTGCGGACAGAGGCCGAAGAGGAGACCGAACATTCCACCCAGTCGCCTCAAGAAAAAGACATCTACCACCTTCTCTTTTCCGGCTGGCCTGACTTTCTCGTCCCCGAAGGTGAAGACCGCGCCGCTCTCACCCGCCTGATCCAACTTTCCGCCAAGCTCAACTCGGCTCCATCTAGCACATCTACAGCAGCAAGCGCAGAACGAAACGGCTTTTCTACATCGGGCTTTGCCAACTCGGACCAAGACAACCCTCGCATCATACACTGTTCGGCAGGCGTCGGCAGGAGTGGCACTTTCATCGCGCTAGACTATCTGCTCTCGCTGCTGTACTCAGGGCAGCTTGACAACATCCCTGCGGACAAAGACCCCATCATGGACACAGTCGACCTTCTTAGACAGCAACGGATGATGATGGTGCAAAGCGAAGCGCAGTACTACTTCGTGTACGAGGCCTTGAAGGAAGCATTCCTCGCAAGAGCAAACTCCAGCAACGGAGACACGATTAGCGGGGCTGAAAAAAGTTCATGATACCTTATGGGATAGGAAGGGGTGAAGATACACATGTGAGATGAGTTTCTAATGTTCTGATTTCCTTTTGCGTGTTGATACCTCCGTATTGTGAATATTTTCAAGATGGGAGTCAGTGGCTGGGGGGTTTCTTCATCGATGGTACGGCGTGCTCACTTTAGCCGGGCGATGATTTTCTTGATACGCATTCGCAGGCGCAGGGCCATTTCCGTCGCATATGCTTTTCTTCACTCTGCACTTCGAAGACTGTTTTACACGAAGTCTTGGTTACGAGGCATGCCCGCTTAGCACGACGTCTGCCAACCTAATTAGGAAGACAAAGTTGTTGACACCTTTGAAATTCTAGTTTGATCCTGCAGGATGCGAAGTCGTCTCAGCCGGCAGGACGGTCCGTGGGCATGCCGGAAGGACTTCGCTGTGTTCTAATTTAAGCCCAGAACAAACGAAAGGGGCCCTTGGGCGGCAACTCGTTATCATGGACTAATAATACAAGCAAGACTTACTTGGGTGCCAGCAAAATTCTTGGCTGTCATTGAAAGTCAAGTAGTTAGTCTAGCTTGAGACTAATATTTGAGATCGCATAGCATCTCGAGATACGTGTAAGTTCATAACTCCTTCTGTTCGTAGCTCTTACTAGGTCTGCCATAAGAGAGGTATAAGCTTCATTGTTCCATACCGCTGAACCACACGGAGACCACAGAAACCATACCAGCATGACATCCAAAGATGTTCACGAGCCTCTTTCCGCGAATCTGTTCGCGGTGTCTTTTGACTGGTGAGTGTCCACTGCAAACTACTGATCACCGCATATCCAGACTTACACGCAGCCAGTTTCTTAATAATCGCCATCGTCGCTGCCTATTTACCACAATTGCGCCGCCTGCGCCAGTCGACAACCGGCGAACACCCATCAATCGATGGGCTTTCGCCTTACTACATCTTCGCCCATGCAATCTTCTGCAGTTCCCAGCTCTCATACGCTTTTTTGGTGATGTGGGAGTATGACCGCGATCAACTCACTCGTTTCGGAGCCTTTGGTTGGTCGCTGGGAGTCGTTCAAGTATTCGTACAATGGCTGTGTGCTTTGTCGATGTAAGTCGGACTTCGTGAAAATGGAAGATCCACTAGGCAATAATGAGCTGACTCTCATGCCTCCCAGTGTCGCAATCTACGTGATCGGCCGCTCTAAAGGACTCAGAGGCAAGCTCTGCACTACAGTGCTTGTTCTAATCCACGCCTTCTTCTCGGCCTTAGTGGCCTCTCTCATCACCGACGCTCGACACAACTCGCTGATGGGAGCACTCGTTGAGGGGATCGTTATGATGATGCACTATATCATCAGCCCTCTGGCACTGACCATGCAGATCATGTCGCAATACCGCGAACTGCAGAGGAAAGACAATCTGGGCGCTCTCAGCCTGCGGTCGTTTGCGTTGCAAGCGGCTGTCATGTTCGTGTTGGCTCTTCGCTTGATTTTCAAGCTCGGAGGGTGGCCTTCTCTTGATCACTCGAAGCATAATAATTCCACGTATGTCTGGGAAGACGCTGCTATGTGGAAGTTCGTCTTGGGTTACGCCCTTGCGATGTGGCAGATGGACCATGTTTCTTGGAATTATATCTGTTGGGTCGGAGGAGCCGTGTTTGTTTGGTACAAAACGGTGTATCCGCGGGATCTCAAGGGGAGGGGTGTGGAGTTGGAGGGCCTGTTGGAATGAGTGGACTGAAGGTATTGGAAATCGAAAACAACGCCACTTGCCCACTCTCGCCACTATGTCCGCAAAAGACTGTCTGTCCACCACCTGATGGAAGATTGAACCGCCCCCCATTTCTGCAGCACAACATCGTTGATACTGACTATGCAAACAAACACCGTCTCCAGAGGCACAAAATTCAAAGCCATCCGCATGACAGCGTTCCAGCGCCCTGTTGCCGCATTGTCAGGACGACTTGCTATCGCAGCTGACCTTGGACATGTCATCGTCTTCGATGAGCAATTCCCCATAGGTTGGCAGACCCTCGCCCGCCTTCTCGATCTCAGCAACACTGCTCCCGCGCCTCTCAAGCTCGGCTTCCATGAGCCGGATCTTCTGCTTCGAAACCACCACGCGCCGCTTGCCGGCCTGCGAGATGCCGCCACAGATCACCGAGGTGTACTGTGAGTAGTAACCCAGGACCGAGGTGGTCACCGTAGAGGTGACGGTCGCCGACGATCCGATGACGGTGCCGACTTTGACTTGCATGTTCTTGACTTTGAGCTGGTTGTGGAGCTTCTCGGTGGAATAGTCCTTGATGCGGAGGCCGTACTCTTCGTCGGAGAGGCTGAAAAGGTCGGACAGCACCATGTCGGCTTATTGGATGGACTCTTCGTCGTGGGATTTCTGGAATGTGTTCTGTGAGATCTTGCCCCAATGGATGAGCGGTGCCAATTGATCTGATTATATATAGGCAAGTCTGCGATCCGACACCCGTGCCTAGCAGTATTTCCTTTTTCTTAGCTATGCTACCAAGACAGATGATACACATCATGACAAGGTTTCTGAGGCTTCTACAGTGTAGCGACATGGCTGATCCAGGCTTTCAGCTGGGCCTCCAATGCCATGCGAGGTGGTATGGTTGTACAACTGGACTTGCCTCTCGTGGTCGTCGTCGGACGCCACACAAGACGCAAATATTGGGAATATACATGTGCCTGCCTGCTCCTCCAAGACGACACGGGATGTTGTGGCGGCTGTTCGACTGCCAAAGTTCTACCCGAGCTGAATTGGTAAGTAAGATGTGAATGTGACAAGAGATGCACATCCTTGGTTTACATTGTACCTCACACGGGACATACCTAGACAGATTCTGATCACGCCCAAACTGTTGTCAAGTACTGTAACCCCCAAACTTGACAGTAGCACCAAGTCGTCAAACTTGGAGCTGCGATATAGACTTTCGAGAATCAGCCGCTGGGACGCCTCCAACCGCATTGGGCAGGGTGGGCCATGTTGTCGGATGGTTCCATGCGGGATGATCGTCTGATCACGTTCGGAGTGGAAGTCCGCAAGCCGCCTTTCTCAGCCTCAACCTTGCTTCTTCCTTCTTCTTACCCCACCACCATCTTTGCATACCACATGTTGGGAACATTCGAGAGCTGCTCTGTTATCTGAAGTCGCTATCGAGCGCAACATATGCCTGATGCGGCCGACTCGGCACGCTGATGCATGCAGAGATTGCGGCTAAAAGCCCATGATATCGGTAGGCATCACTGTATCATAGTCACGGTATACCCTGACAGTACACGCCCGAGACCTCGTGTGCTTGCTCTCGCATAGAGCTGTTCAAGTAACTCGAAGGCTGCATGTAGCCACTCCAAACTTTCCGGCTGCTCTTCGCTTGTTGGTTCTCGTCACCTCGTGGCTGCAGAGCGCTTCAATCCGAACGAACCCTTCGAGCAGCCCAAGACTGCCACAGTGCACCTTCTGGGACGATGGCTTGCAGAGCGCCCTCGATACGAAGTGTTACGAGCTCTTTGGATATTCCAGACTGCGCCTCTAGCCTTGGAGACCAGAATATATGTTCATGGTATTTCCGATGGCGAGCATGTAGCAGTCCAGTTTCCGCAGTGCTCAAGTCTGCCAGCCTCTCCGAGGAAACGTCTAGCTATCGGCACTAACGGTATGGATTGACAAAGCAGCATCTTGTCTGTGAATTTAAGCTGACACGGGCAGGTCCATCTCCAAAGAAATATCTTTCGCTCCGCTTTATTACCACATCCACCATGGGGAATGAGCAGTCTCTAGAGAGTGATCAGTCCGTCCGCATCGCCAATCTTACAGAAATTCCCCTGGTCTATGTGATCTCGCAAGTCGGACCGCTCTATTGGGGCGTCATCCAGCCCGGCGAGAGAGTCTCTCGCCATACTGGTCGAGTCTGGTTCACGGTCGACTGCTTCCCGTACGACGGCCACAATGAGCCCCATACCAAAGATGCTGTCATCGCGACACTGGTTCCAACGATCCTTGGCCTCGGCGTCGTTGCTGTTGGTGGATGGGCCTTCATGGGAGCGGCCGCAGCTGCAACACCGATAGCAGGCACTGCGCAAGCCATTCTTGCCGAGCTCTTGCCATTGAGTGCAGCACCGGAAGTCGCAGGTGCGATTGCTGGCGGCAGCGCTGCCTTTACAGCATTCGGGGCAAGCGAGAAAATTCACGGGTGGGTGGTGACTAAAAAGCAGGTGCAAGATAGCATGATGTCTGTCCGGAAGACTGGACACTATGCGAATGGAGATTGGTTGCACGTTCGCGGTGGCCCAAGGAAGAGAGTCAACCCTGAGGAGTGGGCGCGTCTCCATTTCGTGTCGTAGAGATGCTTTGGAATAAAGTCCGCGATCTTTTTGAGACATCAGGGTTGCGGTCGCTCGTCTCACTCAAACCGCACATTCTAGTCATCGGTTCGATCAGTGTTCAGTGTATGCCGTCGATAGGGTAAAAAACTGGTTACTTGGTTTAGATGTAGCTGATGTTCAAAACGACAAAAACATACAACAGGCGGGATTCCCAGATGGTCACCCACTCTAGTACTAGTCGCCCGGTTCAGTGCTTATGTATGGCAGAGCGGACGGGATGCCCAGTTCTCACTGACCTATGGTCGTATGTATTATTTCTTGCCGTGTTGAATCTCATCATGACATTTATGTTTGGCATCGGCATCAAACAAATCTAACAGCGGCGGTGAGGCATGTCAGGGATGTGAAAGAAGAGCATGTCGTTTACACATGGTCTCAACTCCGCATTAGCTCCACCAATGTAGCGGGACAATTGGTAATAGAATAGCTGTTGAGAGTAAGGATTTTCGTCTGCAAACATTCCGTCGTCGTCCAAGGGTCGCGAGTCGGAGGGGAGGCGGAAGGAAACGCAGGTGCGAAGGTGTCATTTGCTTTCTGCTGTTGACGAGATAAATCAAGATGTCGATGCTCGAAGAGATCTCAAACCATCTCCCTGAGCCAGTTCATCAATGCCCAACTCATATCTGAATCCTCTCTCCAACAACCCCAAGCAAAGTCGCAGCGCCGAAACTATCTCTGGGGACAACCTTCAGAGTCCTGCTGGCTGCATCGTAGGTAGCACTATGAGTGTTCCTCTCATCGGTCTTGCTCACCGACGCACCCCAAATGCTGGTACCAAAGATACTGAACCCCGCGTTCACAGTAGTGGTCTGCTTGAAATGCGTGTCGAGGGTCGTCGCCAATGAAGCGCCGACGGTGATCTCATATCCGAGGCGAGTCGCGACAACAAGTCCTGATGGTCGAACAAGGTCCTTCAGGAAGGCCGGGGCGTCAGAGTGGAGCTTGAAGTCGCGGTAGTTGAAGTTCCTGAGCAGGCTTTTAGCGGCAGGTACTGATATTACGACTTGAAGAAGGATGGTCACTTACCATTTACCGGGAGATACAGCGATCTGCCGCATATCATCGTAGATGATCTTGATGCTTACCGAAGAAGCCGCATCATTGGTGCTAAATTGCGAAAGACTCTGTAGTATGTTGACCGCTGGCGCTGAAGAACGAGAACCATCCAGTGCCGCGGGCCTTCGCACCGATGCTGGTTTGACCGAATTTGTATTCGGAAGTGCTTTTGCTGGTGTCGACTTTGAAACTCACGGCATTCACCGGATCGTATGTTTTGTCGTCGGAGTGCGACTGCGCCTCTTGGACAAACGCTTTGTAGTCAGGCGCGTTGTACATTGGTAGGTAGTAATCGTTAGACGCGGGACAATCCATCGCTGCTTGTTCTGGCGTCTCTCTTGTACAAACTAACAGCTTTGTGAGGCTCGTACTCGATCCAGCTGCAGCGTTCATGTTGTACCTTATCGACGTCAGTTGCTTCTTTGATGTGCGAGAAATCATGAACTTACCCTGGGTTTGAGATGGCTGCTTTAGCAAGCGTAAGGCTCGCACGTACATCAGCGCGTGCACTGGCTTTGACACCAGAGATCTCGGCTTGTAGCGAATCAATCACACCGGATAATTGGTTTGCGCGGGCCACAGCAACTTGATAGACTGCAGCATGTCCTTTTGACTGCGCCAGCCATCGTGGAAAGTTCGTGTCTGGTGGTTCGAGAAGTTCGGCGTCTTTTTCTGCTGCGTAAGCCTCTAGGGCTTTTGGGAGCTCTCTGGCGATTTGATCTTGCACAGCTGCTTGTTCATTAATTGCGTTCAAGAGATCATTTTCCTGTTTGAGGCTTGGGTTCGCTTCCTACAACGCATTAATTAGAGGTTGGGGAACTACCCGGTGTATGCGATTTGGTTACCAAGTCAGTGTGGTCCAGATAACTACGATATGTCAGTAACATCCAAAGTCTTCCAAAGATAGTTGCCCACTTACTTGCTTAGTGCATCAATTTATGAGTTGCTAGCGGCGCCAGGTGTGTAGAAGATGCTAGTATCGTTTCGAAGACTGTTGGCGATGTCGTAAATACCCTGGTTAGTGTAGCTCTCTGGGATGTTGTCCCCGGCTGGCGGGCCCCTCAGGGCAGTGCTGCCGATGAAGAATGCGGAGTTGTCGTCCGGCATGATCGACGCTGCAGACCTGATGGCTTTGGCGAATTCCAGCCAGAAAAGATAGTCGACCTTGTCGCTTTGTGAGAGGCCACCAATTGCTGCCGCCGATCCCGGGCCTATGGACCCGAGTACAGGACCAAATCCGGTAGGAAGGAGCGATGCAGCTACGAGGGATGAACCGCTGCCGCTCGGATTGGCAGATTGTGTACTGTTGTAAACTGGTGCATTGGACACTGGTGAAGTGAAGACTGCTGAAGGGGAGCATCCTCGCCGCTCAGTGATGGTGATCAATTCCGCGGTAACGACCGATGAGAGCCACAAAGCTCGGAAGAAGAAACGCATCTTGAAGGAGTGTGGTAACCTACAGTTGTGAGAGCGCCAATTCGAACGCTCCTCGATCGGCAAATTCGACTTTTGAAGGGTCTCAGGTCTTGTTGGTACCACACGGAGATTGATGGAATGGGGAACCAACGTGGTGGCTGCTCAGGAAGCAGAGAATCTAGCCTGGACGGGTTTGTGGCGGCGTTTGTTGGCGCCTATTCGTCAAGGGTTCGGTCAGGCCACCATATTGCAACATTCCACGTGCGGATTACGGCATGCCGAAGCAAGTCTAGACGGGAGGAAGTGCTTCTAGATGCTCTGCATCCAATTTGTTACAGTGTCGTGGACAGATGCGATGTAGGGCCCTGTTTAATGTTCTTTTTTTTGTTGCCTGGATAGATTGCGAGGAAGTGCGAGGGAAGTCGGCTTCTCGCGTTGTCTTCGAATCGGTCTCTGCAATCAGTTCGCTTACCATTACAACGAACTGGGTTGCCCCCTTCTTCACAAATAATGTTGTCGATGGTTCGAGTCAGGGTGGCCAACGTGAGAGCCGGCCTGCGACAAAGGGAGGACGAAGCCAACTTACCTCGACTGGGATCTCGGCCATCATGAACTAGATCAACCTATCCGAGTCTTTCTCAATCAGATGCTCTCCATCTGGCAAGGTATTCCGAAACTTCTTGGAAAGTGTGCCCTCGTCTTTGGAGGTCTTGAGCAAGGTGTCGGAGGTTTGATCCAGCCAATGGACTTTATGGCGAATTCATAGTCAGATTGGCGATCACGTAGAGGAATTACCAGATTCCCGTGGACTCGAAGTCACATATGGCACAAGGATGCCTCAAAACTCTGCCTGGTATTTCCCGGTAGTCGGCGGAACTTCCGCAGTGTCCTAAATTCGGTGGCTGTTGCTGCATCTTATGCGAGGCAGAGCAGCCATGAGGTATGTTGGGGCCTTGGAGAGCACAGCGCACTAATAGATGCCGCAGAAGACCGGAGCATGTCTGCGCATATCGTCCACGCTTGGTATCGATCCCGAGTTCGCTTTCAAAGACGGAGTGGGTCAGATGATGATGGAATTTGGGGGTGTATGTAGTTCGTCCAAGGTTGTCGTCCTACTGTACACAAGCTTGAGAGAAATGGCGACACGCTAGCCGTTTTGGGAGAGGATGCCCCTGTTTCGCGTTTTGCGGAAGAGTTCAAGCATGTCCACATCAACATACAAGTCTTAAAGACGCCGTAGTCTCTGTCACCCATCTGCAGAGTCCTCCAGACACGATGGATCTCGTTGATCGCAGCTATCTTGACTGTGATCCATTCGGCGTCATCCCCATCAATGACACCACCCCTCCGTTCATCTGCGCTCTCTTCGGCAACGACGCTCAGGCAACCGCAGGCTTTACAAACGACATCGATGCATGCTGTTCACCATACTATCAAGCCCAATACACCACTGGCTATGGCTGTGATCATCACTGGTGCGGCGTCCCGGCGTATCATGCTACCGGCACCGACACTTCAACTTCGATAAACGTGCCATATCCCACCGAGGGCACTGTGCGCTCCACCACCATCACCTATACGACGACGCAGACCTACGGTGCTATCGTGGCGTATCCAAAGGTCAGCTCTTGCCTGTCGAGCGTGGCGCTCTGGAACGCTTATGCGTTCGCTTGCCAGGTGGGAGGCGACCTTGGTGAAGTCAGTATGACAGGGCCTGATCCGATGAGCACTACACCAACTGCCACTGTCATGCCATCGACTACCACTTCTGGATCGAGGAGTCCGGCTGCAACGGGTGTGAAAAGCGGTGCTGCACCTACGAACGGTTATCTCGTTTGGCTCTTGCTGGGAGCCTCCCTGCTCTCTGCCTGCCAATGAGGACTGTATGCACCCAGGGAGTGGAGCGCGATCGTTTAACCTGCCAGATTATCTCACGCCTCCTATCATAGAAGATGGTGTTTATTGAATGACACCGCACACCAATGCGGGGTGCGGCGAGGGGGCAATAACAGGCAACAGCTTGTGTGGGGAGCATTTCACCTCTACGTCCTCCGTAGAGAACACCCCATCAGCCCTAGTCCACAGTTCCACACCCGCATTTGTTCTGCGCAACGCCAACTTCGACAACGGCACATAATTGAATGCCACTCGCGACCCTCTTCATCTGCGAAACCGACAATTTTCATAACGGCACACCATTCAACCCCAATGACGTCCGCCTGCAAACCCAGTGTTCCATAACGGCGATCACAACTATGAGCACGCCACTCCAGCCAGAGCGAAACGACCCTGCCGAAGTCACAAACACTGAACGCGGCGGCATCCACGTCCCTTCGCTACCTCTCGAAGTATGGGCCCTCGCATTCCTACAGAACACCGATCCGAAACACCTATGGATCGTTGGTCGTCAAGTCTGTACAAGCTGGCGGTCTGAGATCCCCAAGATCATCGCGAAAAAGTATCTCGAAGACAGGAACATGACGAAGATCGAGTCCAATTGTTGGAAAAACTTCAGGACTGCAGCTTGTTTAATGGGCCACAAGCTGGGGTTCAGTCATTACAGAGGCCGCGACAGAATGGTCTTTGCAACGATCGAGAAGAGAATAGAAAGTGAAGACGATGATGGAGCTGGAGCTGGAGATCATCGTACAGAATGCAATGAGCGATGGGCGAGCGCGATTGAGGCGCGATCGCTCAACATCAATGATTTCAATTCGGGCAAAACGTGTCATGAATGCTTCGATAAGCCAGGCGGTCGTCGCTGCGATCTTCCGTTTTACTGGATTAACATCAAGTGGGATTCCATCGACACAGAGCTATCTGGCCTGGAAGTTGATTTCGTGAGGGGAGAGATCAGTTTCGAGTGGGAAGCGATGTTGGGTTCGTTCTATCGCGAGGCGGCGGTGCTAGACCGACGAGAGAACGAACTCGCGATCGAAGCTGTGCGTTGGTTCGAAGGAAGCAAACACTTGGTTGCGAGTGTGTTGCTACGGGGACTAGAGAATGAACGGGCCTTGTGGGATCACAGAGACAAGGTACGCCGCGCCCGGGTCAAGGGTTGGCACCATCTTGAGGGCAGTCGCCCCGATTTCGAGCACAAGAACTTGCGACAACTCGTCTGCGATTGGGAGGACCGATCCAGAGCCGAGGACAGAATCGAAAAGCAGACCTGGGAACGCCAGTTTAATTTGAACCGTCAAATGGAATGTGAGCTCGGATTGAAGCAACTCATGTCTCACGAGAGAGACATGTCCGACGACTCATGGCTTCGAGACTCTTTGTTCGATCGCTACGGTCCAGCCTGGTGGAGATTGACACCCGATGAGAAACAGGAGTTTGAGACACGTTGTATACTGCAATGGTTGGGAAGGGGCAGGGTACAGAACATGAAGACTGAACACCATTGATCTGTTGTGTCACTACCGTACGTTGTATCGTGTAGCCCGAACCAAAGCTTTACCGATCCACTCGAGCAGTATACTTTGTTGCCCATACGGACTTGGTTGATCTACCACTTTCGTGCCACTGTAAAGCATCTTAGACGGCCAGACGGAAGACGACCAATGGCATTGAAACACGCTCTTAGATCGCGTATGGCGCGGAGGTCATGAAGCCAGTTGTCGTCATTTGCTTTTGATCATTGGGGTGCTGCAAAGAGCTGCCTGCGGAGGCTGTGAATCATGCTCTCACCCCTCTCGTTCTTAAATAGGAACTGTAGCTTGCAATCATTCGTCGTCGACCGTCGTCAGGCTATATGAGGAACATATGCCGACCAAGTTGGTACCTGCAAAGCCTGGTCTGGGATATGCGCGAGCATGATGAAGCTCTCGACAATTATAAACACACGGCAGAACATATACCATGGGATTGAAGCACAGAAGAGCGTTTCTGCAAACACGACCATGGTCTGTGAGAAGCAGGCCGAGTTGCCAATCGCATTGCAGACAGCAATGAGAACGCAGAACGGCCCGGCTACCATTATGCTTACGCTAGAGGCACGCCATAGAAGAGACTCTGTGTGGGAGGCAAATGTAGTCGTCCATGCGACTAGATGTAGGCCTCCATAGCACGATCCAGCAAACGTCATGCCGGCAACAAGCCAGGCGAAACGGGAGCAGTCTGCCGTCAATTCCCAATACATGCGGGAAGTCAACATGAATTCGAAGTTCGTGGCGAAGTCCAGGCTCCAATTTGTTGTCCGGACAATGCCGTCCACAAGCGGCAAGTTGTTGAGAAGATGGAATTTCGGGGCCTTCTCTCGCTGTACAAATTTCGAAACTCTTTGCAATCGCCTGACATCTTGGGCATCAAGAGCGCCGCTGACTTTGAAGGAGGGCCCGATGTTCAAGGCTTTGTCTTGGTGCCGTCGGTTTGAATGACCCTGGTCTCGTAACTTTAAGACCCAGTAAGTTCCTGATACCTTCAGAAGATGGTCGATGATGTGGCCATCTCGATCAAAGTTGTACACCAGTTCTGTAGGACCGACGATCTCAAGAGCGGCACCTGGGTGTTGATGCGGATCCGTGATGATACTAAAGCGGCTAAAGTATTCTCGGTTGCCGTCAAAAACGTGAAGACATAGTGACGCACAGATGTCCATTGCCTCCTCACCAACTATCAAAATTGGTTCGCAGATATCGCGTGGCTTGTTTGACCAGATCGCGTAAAGAGCCAGCGCACACAAGGCATGCGCAAAAACATTGAGTTCCAGCAAAGTGACGGAAAACTGCTGCGGCAAACGAGAGGCGCATTGGACGCAAAAGTACACGGCTTGCCAACAAGTCAGCATCTTAGCAAGCCTGTCGGATTTTCTTTTGTCCTCTATCATCTCGCGCGGGATATCGGGGATGAGATGATCCTGCAGCTCGGAGAGCAATTTGAAGACTGGTATCGTAATGTAGATGCGATGACGCTTCTCTGGCATGAATTGCTGGTCTTCTTCCGCAGAATCCTCGAATGACAAGCCGCCCATAACGACAAGCCAGCTGTGTACGTCAGTCCAAGGATGAATACGGCCGTTGTATCGCCTGTGAGGTGTAGGTTTTGCTGGTTCCGGTAGATCTTCTGCTCTGAGGAGCAGACAAGTCAAAGTCCATCGCCACACCTTCACAACCCCTTTACGAACACGTTCCCATAGTGTGAGTTTCTTGGGCATGAAGCCCTTCTCTTGCATCAGCTTGCTGACCTTTTTCCATCTCCTTGCGTTGCTCCCACGCATTCCAGACCACCATCTCCGGAGCGATCAATCCCAGTATCATCCAGCCCAGCTTGCGGTATTTCTGTAAGTGTTCTTTCTTGTGCTCCGGCAAATTGAGATGTAGTGACGTCCAGATGCAGAGCGACATCGTGATCAGGCAGCTGGATAGGATGCTGATGGTGCCTCGAGTCCGCGGTTCCGGGTGCCATTCAGTCGCTGGGAGGACGGTCAAGTTGCCCGAGGGTTGGAACATCGTGTCGGAGCGCCGTGGTCGAGCGAGATTTGTCTTGCCACGAGGGGAGTCGCGACCTGATCGCTTCAAGGGATACCGCGCTGTGTTCTGGTCATGTTACCATGTTGCTCAGCCTCGTCTAAGAATACCGAATCGTGGCGCAGAGTTCAGGAGTTCAGACAAGCCTTTTACGTCACAGTACGTGTACGCGTAGATACATGTACATGCTGGCCTATGTTTGTATGTGATTTGGTCAGCTACGATAGCAATACATCGCCAGGGTTTGCAATGTGGTTGCAATAACATCATGCCTCAGCTCTAACCCTTTCCATCTTCCGATCGAGCGCGTCGACAAACTCCAAAGCATTCTTCGCCCACGTCTCTAGCGAGATGCCCCTGTATAAGCTTAACTTTTTCTTCTCGCTGTCGGATATCCAAGCCCGGTAGTCTTGCAGATCGAGCTTTTGTGCAGGCTCAACTCGAAGGTCAACGCCGATAGATATTGAAGAACGAGACTTGGGAATTTTGGGACGCTTGGGTCCACGGACGGGGGGTTTCCTGATCCTAGCGGCCTTTTCGTTTTCGTGCCGTGCTTGTGATCTACGCTCGAGGAGTGTGTAGAAGTGGGCAAGCTGATTGATAAGATGGGCTTTCGCGCTGGTGGTTTCCCCAACAATCGCGTATGTCCCACGGCAAACTTTGATCGCCGACTTATTGTCTGTGATTTGCGCTCCTTCGGAGCCCGAAGTCCAATACCATGGCCGCACGCTTGAGAGTGCGCAACAGGAGTGTCTCTCCCCACTTTGAACGAAAGCAGAGAATGCCGTGATGGTGTCAGCCAATGTCCGTAGCTTCTCATCGCCACAGGTAAGCACTCCAATGGCCAGGTCTACCGGGAGCACATCGAGCAGTTCGCGATATGATGTGGGACGGGTGACCTCGAGCGCATGATGAAGCGCAATGCTCATGGCAGAACAACCACCAGGTGAGCACGGGCATTTGCAAGCGTCAGCGAGAATCACTTCTGCACCCTCACGTAAGAGATGATTCAGGCACCGAGTTGCGTCCGTTTTGCGCTGGAATCGAACTTCGATAGTATCCCAAGATTCAGAGTATCTGTGTCGTGAGTGCTTAATCAGATGAAGCAAGGAAGTCCAGTGATATGCATCCCGTTGATCGATCAAGACGCCCGCAGACAATTGCAGACGGAGCACTGATTTTGTCAAGGCGGGATCAACGAAACTCACGACGTGCATGAGAGCTGTCTGCCCATCCTTATTCTGAATGGCAGCAGCAGTGAACTCATGCTCTATCAGCACTCTCCCGTATTTTGATCTGTCTATAAGGTGCATGAGAGTGTTGTTGCCGCTGCACGTTATGTCTGGATCCGCGTTCAGCTCCAGCAAACTTTTGAGGATGGGGATGCCCATATCCATCGTGGCTGACGCATTGACGACGTGATAGAGAAGACAACGGTGAAGAATATCCAGCGCAATCACTGCGAATCCCTCATCTCGTAGCAATCTCACGAGTCCCTTCACCAAATGTATGTGTCCATAACAGATGGCATAGCCCTCGAAGAAACGGTTATTCAGTCGATCTCGGAGGTCAATCTGAGCGGCATGTCGCATCAGCAGAATGACGGAGTCTAAACGACCGTATGCTGCAGCATACATCATCGGTGTAGTACCATCGCCATCCTGGATATCAGGGTCCATGCCTGACTGGAGAAGGCGTTTGAGTCGTGACGGAGAAAGAATCGCCAAGTGAACGGCTGACTGGCCCAGGATGTTGAATGGATTTTTCTCTTTGTCTTTGCTCGCCGTCCACACTTGCAGCGCTTTGTCGAATTCCTGGTCAGAACCAGTGAGCAAGTTAGTGATAAGCAAGTCGCAATCTGCAAAACCTGCTAAAAATCAGCGGAGGTCATGGCTAATACCAGAGGGATTACAGTACCAGGATGTATCTCTAGGCATTGGCGAAGAAAGTCAACGCCAAAAGGGTCCGGGGTGTGAGCCTCTGATAGCCAGTTTGGGTCGGAAAACCTCGGCCACTTGTGAAAGAACGTAGGATTCATGGCTCCAGGATCGAGACCAAGCCTGAGCAGGTCAGACAGCACATCCATGTGGGGACCTTCGCCAATCCAACGGGAGATCTGTGAAAGCAATCTGCGATACAGCACGAGTTGTTAGTATTCTGTTTGTGTCCCAACATGGGCTTGTTCTAACCGCGGATTGCTCTGAATGTCTCTTCTGCAGCTCCGACCCAGAAATTCGAGAAGTTCAAATTGCGCTGACC
>Ga0265797_10002409_pt1 | contig 31525 bp, 28 predicted proteins | sample P2T30metagenome_FD_192433 | JGI IMG/M metagenome (GOLD analysis project Ga0265797, IMG submission 192433) | Plant litter microbial communities from East Loma Ridge, Irvine, California - P2 T30 | ecosystem: Environmental > Terrestrial > Plant litter > Unclassified | place: USA: California... | reverse complement strand
TGCCGACACTGAGAGAATTGCTATTTGGCATCATTTAGTCATTCTAGACGATGCCTGCCTTATAGCAAGATAATTCCCGATACCCGATCAATCCTTGTAGATCGGCCCCGCCAGCAGGAAGGGCCCACCCTGGTAAGTGGCCGTCACATCCCCCGCCGGCGGCCACGTCCCGGTCTGCGGGAAGCGCTCCGCAAACCGGCTCGAGCTGTGCTTCGGCACGAAACCCAGGTGCGCCGCCTGCCCGTTGTCCCACCAGCGCACCGGGTTGTCCGAGACGCCGTAGGTGATCGTATGCCCCACGCGCGGTGTGAACAGCGCGCAGCGGACCAGTTCCACCAGGTCGTCGTAGGCGAGGAAGGTCGCCATCATGCGCGGGTTGCGCGGCTCGTCAAAGGAAGAGCCGATGCGCAGGCACACGGTCTCGATGCCGAAGCGGTCGTAGTAATAGCGCGACAGGGCCTCGCCGAAGCACTTCGAGACGCCATAGATGCCGTCCGGGCGCAGCGGCGCACCGGCGTCGACGACCTGGGTGGTCGGGTAGTAGCCGACCACGTGGCTGGAGCTGGCATAGATCACGCGCCGGATGCCGCGCTTGTGCACCGCCTCGTACAGGTGGTGCAGGCCGAGGATATTGGCGTTCATGATGGTTTCAAACCTGTCTTCCACCGACACCCCGCCGAAGTGCAGCACCGCGTCAACGCCATCAAGCAGCGCCATCACCGCCTCGCGGTCGGCCAGGTCGCACTGGACGACTTCCTCGCCGGCGCCGGCACCGGGAATGGCGCGCACGTCGCTGAGGCGGACTACCTCGGCCCAGGGCTTGATGCGCTCGCGCAGCATGGTGCCGAGACCGCCGCCGGCGCCGGTCAGCAGGAGACGTTGGAAGGGCTTGCGCGCTGTCGCGTCGTTCATGGACTTACTCCTCGCTTTGAAAAACTATGGTAAACGTTTAACTCGAGTATATCCGAAAAGCCCCTGCCGTCAAACGTCTGGCAGAGGGCAAAGTGGTGTCGCCGTGATAATATGTTTCTTCAAGTAACGATTACCCCGGCCATGAAAAGATCCGCCCCGACCATCCGCGACGTCGCCGCCGCCGCCCAGGTGTCCACCGCCACCGTCTCGAAGTACATCAACGGCGCGCAGCGCTTCTCGCCCAAGGTCGAGGCGGCGATCGAGGCCGCGATCTCCAGCATGGGCTACAAGTCCAACCCGCTGGCCAAATCCATGATCACGGGCCGCACCAATACCATCGGCCTGTCGGTGCTGGACATCACCAATCCGCACTTCTCCAGCATCCTGAAGGGTGCCAACCGGGTCGCCAACGACCAGGGCTACTCGGTGCTGCTGGTCGACACCGAGGAAACCCCAAGCCGCGAGCGGCGCACCCTGGAAGACCTGAGCCTGCGCGTGGACGGCATGATCGTGTTCTCGCGCATGCGCGAACACGAGATGGCGTGGATGGCCGACATCGACAAGCCGCTGGTGTTCTTCGGTTCGCTGAACGAATTGCCGCTGCCGACCGTGGCCAGCGACGACCACGGCGGCGCCTTCATGCTGACCCAGCACCTGCTCATGCTGGGCCACAAGCGCATCGCCTACCTCGGCTTTTCCAAATCGCGGCGCGACGAGGAACGCCTCGGCGGCATCCACGAAGCGATGAAGGCGGCCGGCCTGGCACTCACGGTGGTCGACGCCGACGCGCCCTCGATGGCCGAGGGCGAGCGCCTGTGCTCGAGCATCGTGCTGGGCGCGCAGCGCCCGGACGCGCTGATCTGCTACAACGACCTGATGGCGCTCGGCTTCATGAAGGAAGCGGCCAACCTGGGTGTCGTCATCCCGCGCGACCTGTCGGTGGTCGGCTTCGACAATATCCCCTACGGCAAATACGTGAGCCCGGCCCTGACCACGGTCGACCTGCAAAGCGAACGCATGGGCGCCACCGCGATGGAAAAACTGCTGGCCGTGATCCGCGGCGATACAGTCGAAAAGCTGACCAAGATCGCGCCCCAGCTGATCCTGCGCGCCTCCACCCAGGCGCGCCCCAGCTAGCCCTGGCGCGCACGCTTTACTTTCCCGCGCTTTACATTCCCGATGAGTTGCCCTATCCTTTTTGGAAAACGTTTAACAACATCGGAGACACCCCATGCGTCACGCGCTTTCCCTGCTGGCCGCAGCCTCGCTGCTGGCCGGCCCTGCCCTCGCCCAATCGGGTACGGCCAGCCCCACCGCCCCCATGCACCGCAGCGTCGAGCAAGCCTATCCCCAGCTCGACTGGTTCTTCCAGAAGCTGGTGCGCGAAAAGGACAGCATTACCATCGACGGCCTGTCGCCCTTCCAGGCCCATGACAAATTCCTGCCCGGGAAGATCGCGACCGGCCTGGCCGACGTGCTGCTGCACACCCCGAAGGATGACCCGCGCCTGGCGGGCATGTTGCGCGACTATGCCGACATCGCCGACCTCACCGTCGGCATGGACAACGACACCTGGGGCATCTATTACTACATCGGCGCCCTGCACAAGCTGAAGCAGGCCGGCCTGCTCGAGCGCGCGGTGCGCCCGGCCACTTTGGCGCAACTGCGCAAGAAGCTCGACTGGCGCAGCTTCGTGCGTTTGCCGGACTATGAGCTGATCAAGCTGCCGACCAATTACTATGGCGTCGCCTTCAGCATTGCGCGCCTGCGCATGTTGATGGGCTGGGAAGACCAGGCCTCGAGCGACGTCCTGCTCGACAAGATGCTCAAGCACTACGCGACCTATTCCGGCACCTACGGCTTTTCCGACGAGACCGACGGCGAGGGCCGCTTCGACCGCTACAGCATCCTGCTCGCCGCCGAGATCTGCGAACGCTTCATCGAGACAGGCCTGGCGGTCACGCCCGAGCTGAAGGCCCTGCTGCGCAAGTCGGCCGACGTCGCCCTGAACAGCGCGAACGCGGACGGCAGCGGCTTCACCATGGGCCGCAGCCTGGGCCCCTACGGCGAGACCGCGATGCTCGAGATCCTGTCGACCGCCGCCTACCTGGGCGTGCTCACGCCGGAAGAAAAGGAATACGCCTATGCCTACTCCGCGCGCATCGCCCAGCGCTACATGAACTTCTGGTACGACCCGGCCCTGCACTCGGTCGACATGTGGGGCAAGGGCCGGCGCACCGACACCTACCGCGGCAAGCACCGCATCCTGGGCGAGAACTTCTCGCTGCTGCACCAATTGATCGCCACCGACGAGATGTGGGCCAGGGCCGGCATGAAGGATGCGAAACCGCGCGAGGATCTGGACGCCTGGCTGCGGACCAGGCGCCCCGCCTTTGCTCTGACGCGCTTCGCAGGCGGCGAGTACGACCGCGCGCTGGCCACCTGGCGCGACGGCGAGCACGTGTTCAGCCTGTCCATCATCAACGGCGGCCAGAGCCAGCACGCGAACAGCCCCTACTACCCGCTGCCCTTCAGCTACGGCATCGTATCCGGCATCGCCGACAGCGGCGCCGCGCATCCGCAGCTGCTGCCCAGGTTCAAGCTGGCCGACGGCAGCGAATTGATCGCGACCGCCTGGATGAAGGAGATCCAGGCGGTCGAGGCCAACGGCGGCCACCGCGTCGGCTGGCGCCAGGACGCGCTGACCAGGCTGGGCAAGAACGTGCCGGTCAAGGACGAGCGCATCCGCGTCGAGACCAGCTACAGCCTGCGCCACGGCGTGATCACGCGCACCGACACCTACACGCCGAAAGCGCCGCTCGAGGTGACGGGGCTGAGCCTGGAATTCGCGTCCTTCTCGGAAGGCGCCAGCGTGCAGGGCAATACCGTGCGCTTCAAGGACGGCGCGGTGCAGGCGTTCGAAGCGAGCGGGCTGCAGGGCTGCGAGGCGCAGGCGGTGTCCGGCAACGATTATGCGGCGCCCTACGGACCGATGCGCACGCTGGTCAGCTGCAAGAGCGGGGCCTTCAGCATGGACAAGCCGCTGACGCTGAGCTGGACGCTGCGCTACCGCTAAGCCTGGCATGGCGGCGGCGGGTCCGGCGCCTACGCAAGAGTCATAATTAGTGGTAACCTTCCACCATGCATAGCGCCCCCCTGCCGCCCGACGAGCCTCAGCGCAGCGCCCTGCTGGATTCGCTGAACCTGCTCGACACCGCCCCCGAACCCGTGTTCGACCGCGTGACACGCCTGGCCGCGCGCCTGCTCGGCGTGCCGATCGCCCTGTTTTCGCTGGTCGACACCGACCGCCAGTGGTTCAAGTCGCGCGTGGGACTCGACATTGCCGAAACGCCGCGCGACCAGGCCTTCTGCGCGCACGCGATCCTGGGCAGCGCCCCGCTGGTGGTCGAGGACGCTGCGCGCGACGAACGCTTCCGCGACAATCCCCTCGTCGCCGGCGCGCCCAAGGTGCGCTTCTACGCGGGCGTGCCGATCCGCACCGCCGGCGGCCACGCGATCGGCACCCTGTGCGCCATCGATTCGCGCCCGCGCGCGTTGGCGCCGGAAGACCTGCAGGTGCTCGAGGACCTGGCCGACATCGTCACCAAGGAAGTCCAGCACCGTGAGTGCCTCGGCCTGGCGCAAGACCGTTTCCGCTCGATCTTCGAGCTGGCCAGCATCGGCATCGCGCTGGTGGGGCCAAGCGGCGCCTGGATCCGCGTCAACGCGGCCCTGTGCGCCATCGTCGGCTACAGCGAACAGGAATTGCACCGCCTGACCTTCCGCGACATCACCTATCCGGACGACGCCGGCGCCGACGTGCTCCTGCTGCAGCGCCTGCAGCGCGGCGAGATTTCCCAGTACCAGCTGGAGAAGCGCTACATCCGCAAGGATGGCAGCCTGGTCTGGGTGAACCTGAACGTGTCGTGCAAGACGGGAACGGATGGCGAGGTCGATTACTACGTCGCCGTGATCAAGGACATCCAGGCCCAGAAGACGGCGGAACAGGCGCTGCTGGGCCTGAACGCCGAACTCGAACAGCGGGTGCGCGCGCGCACCGGCGAGCTGCAGAACACGAATTCGATGCTGACCGCGTCCGTGATCCAGCAGCGCCGCACCGAGACCGCACTGCGCGAGCGCGAGGCCGAGCTGCGCACCGTGATCGAGAACGCCAGCGATGCCTACATCTGCCTGGACGAGCGCGGCGTCGTCACCGCCTGGAACCGCGCCGCCGAAGGCATCTTCGGCTGGACCGCCGTCGAGGCGGCAGGCCGCGCGCTGACCGACCTGATCATCCCGGCCGGAGCGCGCGAGGCCTACGGCAAGGTCATGGCGCGCTACGCCGAGACCGGCCGCTCGGGCATGCTCGACCGGCGCATGGAACTGCCGGCCATCCGCAAGGACGGTTCGTCGCTGACCGCCGAAGTGCGCATCGCCGCCCTCGAGGTCAACGGACGCCGCATCTTTTCCGCCTTTTTGCACGACATCAGCGCGCGCAAACTGACCGAGGCCCAGCGCGAGTACGAATCACGCCACGACCCGCTGACCGGCCTGTGCAACCGGCGCGCGCTGGCCGAGCGGGTGCCGCTCGCGCAAAAGCGCGCCGAGCGCAGCAGCCAGGCGCTGGCCCTGCTGTTCATCGACCTGGACGGCTTCAAGGCCGTCAACGACACCTGGGGCCACGAGGCCGGCGACCGCCTGCTGTGCGAGGTCGCGCGCCGCCTGCATGCGGCGGTGCGCGAGACCGACGGCGTGTTCCGGCTGGCCGGCGACGAGTTCACGGTCATCCTGGAACATGTCCATGGCGAGGACGACGCGGTCAGAATCGCCCGCAAGCTGATCGCCGAGGTGTCGCAGCCGATCGATATCGACGGCCAGCAGGCCCGGGTCGGCGCCAGCATCGGCCTGGCCATGCACCTGCCGGGCAGCAGCGAGAGCGCGGACAGCCTGGTCAAGCAGGCCGACCACTGGATGTACCAGGCCAAGCAGGCGGGGCGCGGCCAGGTGCGCTGGGCCGGAGCGCGGCCCTGAACGCTCAGGGCAAGGCGCCGCTGCCTTTTTCGTAGCGGCGGCCCATCTCGAACTGCGCGTGCGGCTGGCCGAGGGCGGCGGCGCTGGCCAGCAGGTCGAGCGCCGCGTAAGCGCTCGGCTGTAGCCCCATGCGCCGTCATCGACAAGCTGTCAAGGCCGACAGGTTCAGTACGTCTCCGCCTCGGCCGGCCCGCTCAGCGGTTTGACCTGGATATTCCGAAAATACGCTTCCGCGCCCTCGGACTGCAGCGAGAACTTGCCGCGCGTGAGCGGCACCACGTGGCCGCCGGCCGTCTGGCGCGAGTTCAGCACGCGCAGCACTTCGTGGCCGTTGACGATGTGGATCAGGGTCTTGCCGTCCGCGATCACTTCCATCGTGTTCCATTCGCCCGAGGGTTTTTCGAAGTTGCCCTGCTTGAGGATGCGCGACTTCAGGTTGGTCCTCAAAGGCAACGCCGGGTCGTAGCGGTAGAACTTCCAGTCGCCCTGGTTGGCGTCGCCGACGCGGGCGTCGACCAGCGCGCCGTCCAGGCTGTGGTAGTCGGCGCAATCGCTTTCCTGCAGCTGGAATTCGTGGCTGCGCATCCAGTGCCCGCTCTGGGCGCCTTCGGGTCCCACGGCGTAGTACAGCAGGCCGCTGTCGCGCGGCGCGTCCAGCCTCGGGAACCATTTCTTGCTGCCCCACTTGAATTCGAACTTCAGGTGGAAGTTCCCGTACTCCCCGACAGTGGAGACCGCACCCCACTCCTCGCCCGAGACGCGCAGCATGCCGTCGACCACCGAAAACACCTTGCGCGGGTCCTTGTTCAGGCCGCGCACCGAGGTCGGCGCCTTCATGTTGTCGCTCGTCGGCTGCATGCTGATCCAGGTGGTCCAGCCGCTCAGGTCGCGGCCGTTGAACAGCGGAGTCCAGCCGGGCTCGACGGCCTGGACGGACTGGGACAGCATCAGCGCGGCCGCCAGCAGCAGGCCACGGGGAATACGGGTCATGGGGAGTCTCCTTATATGAATGTTGTCATTGAAGCAGCGCAGGCAATCTAGCACGGCTGTCATTGGGAGCGCTACCACCCGTACCTCACCTTGCCGAAATCGTTATAAATTTTTCCGAATTTTTGACAGTTACCAAGTTTGCCGGATGCTAATATTTACCCACAATTCGCGATAACAAATCGCGTGACAACGAGATGGAGACGGCGGATGAACACAATCGTCATCGGCAGGGGCATGGTTGTCGCCCACGGCCCGGGCGCTGGGCAGCTGCACCCGCGCGCGGCACGGCCCCCGCGCCCCAGCAGCGCACAAGCGCGCCAGGCTTGCGCCAATTTCTACACCGAACACGGCATCTCGACGCCGAGCCCGCTGTTCGACACCCTGTCCGACACCTATTACTTCGCCAAGAACCACGCCGGCCAGTTCGTCTGGGGCAACCGCCTGCTGCAGGAACAGCACGCGCTGGCCGACGTGGGTGCCATCATCGGCCGCACCGACCATGATTTCTTCCGCCGCGACATCGCCGACCGCATCCGCGCCGACGACCTGGCGGTGATGGACACCGGCGTCACGGTGCGCAACAAGCTGGAAGTGATCGACGGCGGCAAGGGGGCGCTAACCTGGCTGTTCACGACCAAGTCGCCGCTGCGCGACCGCCACGGCGTCATTGTCGGCATCGAAGGTTTTTCGCGCGATGCCCGCCGCGCCGAAGACACGATCGCGCCCTTCCACGAGTTCAAGGCCTGCATCGAATACATCCAGGCCCACCTGATGGAGCAGATCGCCATCGAGCACCTGGCGCGCCTGTCCTGCATGTCGCTGTCGACCTTCGAGCGCAAGTTCAAGCAGCATTTCTCGCTCACGCCCAAGCAGTACATCCTGCACCTGAAGGTGCACGAAGCCTGCCGCCTGCTGCCGACCGCGAACAGCATCGCCCGCGTGGCGGCGGACACCGGCTTCGGCGGCCAGAGCTACTTCACCAAGCAGTTCCGCAGCGTGGTCGGGATCACGCCGAAACAATACCTGCTGTCGCTGGCGCGCGCGCGCTGAGGAGAGACCATGCCGGATTCATCCCTGCCCCACCGCGGCCGCCGCGCCGCGCTGCTGCAACTGTCCTCGCTGCTCGGCCTGGCCGCGCTCGGCATCGATGCCGAGGCGCTGGCCGCGGCGGCATCGAAACCTTCTGCCGCCCAGGCGCCGGAACTGCTCACGCCCGATGAACTGCGCCTGACCGGTGTGCTGGCGGATCTGATCATCCCGCGCACCGACACCCCCGGCGCCCTCGACGTCGGCGCCCATCGCACCATCGATCATCTCTTGAGCGTGTGCACGCTACCTCCGGCCCAGGCCGCGTTCCGCGCCGGCCTGGCGCGCATCGATGCCGCCGCGCAGGCACAGGGCGGCAAACAGTTCACGGCCTTGACGCCGGCGCGCCAGGCAGCGCTGCTGCGCGCCCTCGATGCCGGCGCTACGCCTTTTACCGCCGACGACGGGCGCTTCTTCCGCCAGCTGAAGGGTTATCTCGCCTTTGCCTACTACACCTCGGAAGCCGGCGCCTCGCAGGAACTGGCCTACCTGCCCGTGCCGGGCGGATTCAAGGGCGACATCAAGGTCACGCCGGGCACCCGCGCCTGGGCCATCTGAACACGGGGAACATATGGAAGCGCTGTCATCCTTCATCATCAAGGCCAGCCCGGAACGCTTCGATGCGATCGTGGTCGGCTCCGGCATCACCGGCGGCTGGGCCGCCAAGGAACTCACGGAACGCGGCTTGAAAACGCTGATGGTCGAGCGCGGGCGGCCGGTCGAACACGGCGTGGGCTACGTGGGCGAGAACCGCGACCCCTGGACCATGCCGAACCGCGGCCGGGTCGATGCACGCGTGGAGGAAGAGCAGTACGCCATCCAGCGCCAGTGCTACGCCTTCGACGAGCACACCCAGCAATTCTTCAACAACGACCGCGACATGCCCTATTCCACGCCGGACGGCCGACCGTTCAGCTGGATCCGCGGCAACCAGCTCGGCGGCAAGTCGCTGATGTGGGCGCGCCAGTCCTACCGCTGGAGCGACCTCGATTTAGGCGCCAACCTGAAGGATGGCCACGGTACCGACTGGCCGATCCGCTACGCCGACCTGGCACCCTGGTACAGCCACGTCGAGCGCTTTGCCGGCATCAGCGGCAGCAAGGAAGGCCTGGCCGTGCTGCCGGACGGCGAATTCCTGCCGCCCTTCGAATTCAACGCGGTCGAACTGGCGCTGAAACAGAAGTTCGACGCCAAGTACGCGCCCGCGCGCATGATCATCGGCCGCACGGCCAACCTGAACACCGCGGCGCAGCACCACCTGGCCGCGGGCCGCGGCCAATGCCAGGCACGCAGCCAGTGCCACCGCGGCTGCTCCTTCGGCGCCTATTTCTCGACCCAGAGTTCGACGCTGCCGGCGGCCTTGAAAACCGGCCGCCTGAAGATCGCCACCGACAGCATCGTGCACAGCGTGCTGTACGACCCCAAGACCAACCGCGCCACCGGCGTGCGCGTGATCGATGCCGAGACCATGGCCACGCGCGACTACCACGCGCGCGTGGTGATCCTGTGCGCCTCGACGCTGGGCTCGACCGCCGTCCTGCTGAACTCGACCTCCGAAGCCTTCCCGACCGGCCTGGCGAATTCCTCGGGCGTGCTCGGGCACTACCTGACCGACCACCTGTGGGCCGCAGGGGCCGACGGCCGCGTCGACGGCTTCGAAGACCATTACTACCAGGGCCGGCGTCCGACCGCGCCCTACATTCCACGCTTCCGCAACGTGACCGACCAGCACCCTGACTTCGTGCGCGGCTACGCATTGGCCGGCGGCGCGGCGCGCGAAGGCTGGCAGTCGGCGGCCGCCAAGCCCGGCTTCGGCGAGGACTACAAGGCCATGATCAGGAAGCCCGGCCCGTGGCGCTTCGGCCTGGGCGGCCAGGGCGAGATGCTGCCGCACTTCGACAACATGGTCAGCCTGCACCCGACCAAGAAAGACAAATGGGGCATGCCGCTGCTGCACGTGAACGTGACCCATGGCGAGAACGACCGCCGCATGCGCAAGGACATGGCGGACACCGCCGCCAACATCCTCGAAGACCTGGGCGTGAAGGACGTGCGCACGAAAATGGCCACGCTCGAGGAATACCCGCCGGGCCTGGCGATCCACGAGATGGGCACGGCCCGCATGGGGCGCGACCCGAAGACCTCGATCCTGAACGGCTGGAACCAGGCCCACGACGTGCCCAACCTGTTCGTCACCGACGGCGCCTCGATGGCGTCCGGCGCCTGGCAAAACCCGTCGCTGACCTTCATGGCCCTGACCGCGCGCGCCTGCGCCTACGCGGTGGAGCAAATGAAGGCCGGCGCAATCTGACACGACCCATTACGGAGACAGCATGAAACGCATGACGCACACCCTCCTGCTCGCCCTGCTCGGCGCGGCATCGCTGGTACAAGCAAGCGCGGCCGCGCCGGCCACCCAGCGCCTCGGCCTGCAACTGTGGTCGGTGAAGGACGAGATCAAGCAGGACTTCGAAGGCACGCTGACCAAGGTCGGCCAGCTCGGCTTCCAGGGCGTGGAATTCGCCGGCGAGTTCGGCCCCTACAAGGACAACCCGGCCGGCCTGCGCGCCTTCATGGATAGAACCAAGCTCCAATGCGCCGGCGCCCACGTCCACTTCGACCAGCTCACGCCGGACCGCATCGACGCCACCACCGCTTTCTACAAGACGCTCGGCTGCAGCAACCTGGTGATCCCGATGGACAAGCGCGGCGCCAGCGTCGACGGCAGCGCGCAGATGAGCCAGGAACTCAGTGCCCTGTCGCCCAAGCTGGCGGCGAAAGGCATGCGCATCGGCTACCACAACCACGCCCAGGAAATGGCGGGCGCGGTCGGCAGCACGCCCTGGGACGTGATCGCGCAGAACACGCCGAAGGCCTCGATCCTGCAGCAGGACGTGGGCTGGACCACCTTTGCCGGCAAGGATCCGGTGGCCTACGTGAACAAGTATCCGGGGCGGACGGTGACCACCCACTTCAAGGCCAAGCTGGCGCAGGGGACGAGCGGCGGCATGCCCATCATCGGCCAGGACAAGACCGATTGGCCGGGCTTGATCCAGGCGGTGCGCCGGGTGGGCGGGACCGAGTGGATCATCATCGAGCAGGAAGAGTATCCGAACGGGATGGGGCAGCTGGAGACGGTGGCGGCGTCCCTGAAGGGCTTGCGGGCGGTGCTGGCGAAGATGCCGGCCAACTGAATGCGATGAGCCTTTCAGTCCGCTTCCACCACATCGTCAAGGACTTCGGCCCGGTGCGCGTCCTGCACGGCGTCGACTTCGCGCTCGAGCCCGGCCGCGTGGTGGGCCTGCTGGGCGAGAACGGCGCCGGCAAGTCGACCCTGATGAAAATCCTGGCCGGCTATGAAAAGCCGAGCGGCGGCCAGTTGCTGGTCGACGGTGCCGAGCAACGCTTCCTTGACGCGCGCGACGCCGAAAAGCTCGGCATCGCCCTGATCCACCAGGAATTCAACCTGGCCGAGCACCTGACCATCGCCCAGAACATCTTCCTCGGCCACGAAAGAACGCGCGGCGGCCTGCTCGACCACGCCGCGATGCGCCGGGACGCGGCCGCCTGCCTCCAGGAAGTCGGGCTGGACCTGGACCCGGACACGCGCGTGGCGGAGCTGATCGTCGCCGAAAAGCAGCTGGTCGAAATCGCCAAGGCGGTGGCGCGCAAGGCCAAACTCCTGATCATGGACGAGCCCACCGCCAGCCTCTCGCCCGGCGAGACACGCCGGCTGTTCGACCTGATGGCGCGCCTGAAGGCGCAAGGCGCGACCATCGTCTACATCTCGCACAAGCTCGACGAAATGGAAGCGCACACCGACGAAGTCGTGGTCATGCGCGACGGGAAGTTCGTGACCCGCGCCGACACCGCCAGCGTCGACCGCCACCAGATGGCCAATTTGATGGTCGGGCGCGAGTTGTCGACCATGTTCGAACCCAAGGCACTGCCGGGAGCGGATGCGCCGGTGCGGCTGCGCGTCCAGGGCTTGCGCGTGCCGGGCTGGATCGAGGACCTCGGCTTTGACGTGCGCGCCGGCGAGGTGCTGGGCTTTGCCGGGCTGGTCGGCGCCGGCCGGACGGAGGCTTTCGAGGCCATCTTCGGCTTGCGGCCGCGGCGCGGCGGCGGCATCGAAGTCGACGGCCGGGCGGTCGAGATCCGCAGCCCGCGCGACGCCATGCGGCACGGCCTGGCTTATCTTTCCGAAGACCGCAAGGGCAAGGGCCTGCACCTGGACCTCGGCCTGCGCGAAAACCTGACCATGATGACGCTGGACCGCGACGCCCGTCCCTGGCTCGACGTCAAGGCCGGCGGGCGCGCGCTGCAGCAGGCGATCGCCGACTTCGGCATCCGCGCGCGCGATCCCTTGTCCCCGGCGCGGGCGCTCTCGGGCGGCAACCAGCAGAAACTGGCGCTGGCCAAGATTTTGCGGCCCGATCCGCGCGTGATCGTGCTCGACGAGCCGACCCGCGGCGTCGACGTCGGCGCCAAGCACGACATCTATACGCTGATCCACCGCCTGGCCCGGGAGGGGCGCGCGGTGATCGTCATCTCGTCCGAACTCGTCGAGCTGATCGGCCTGGCGCACCGCGTGGCGGTACTGCGCGGCGGCCGCCTGCAGGCCATGCTCGGCGCTGACCAACTGACCGAAGAAAACCTGATCGCCCATGCAACCGACACCCATCACGCCTGATACCAAGCCGGCGTCCAGCCTGCCCTCGCTGGCGCGCCTGAAGACGGCCGGGCCGCTGATCGCCCTGATCCTGCTGTGCATCCTGGGCGGGCTGCTGAACCCGGACTTCGCCACGCTGGACAACCTGATGAACGTGCTGACGCGTACCGCCTTCATCGGCATCATCGCGGTGGGCATGACCTTCGTGATCGTCTCCGGCGGGATCGACTTGTCGGTGGGCTCGATGGCGGCGCTGATCGCCGGCTTAATGATCGTGGCGATGAATGCGCTGGTCACGGGTGCGCAGGCGCCGGGTGGCGCCGCCATCGTCGCGGCCGGCATCGCGCTGGCATTGGCCTGCGGGGCCGCCTTTGGCGTCGCCCACGGCCTCCTGGTCACGCACGGGCGCATCGAACCCTTCATCGTCACCCTCGGCTCGCTCGGCGTCTATCGCGCGGTGCTGACCTGGCTGTCCGACGGCGGCGCGCTGACACTGGACTTCAACTTGTCCGAGACCTATAGCCCGGTCTATTACCAGAGCGTGCTGGGCGTGCCGATTCCGGTCTGGGTGTTCGCGCTGGTGGCGGGCCTGGGCGCGTTGATCCTGAACCGCACCGCCTACGGCCAGCATGTGCAGGCGATCGGCTCGAGCGAGCAGGTGGCGCGCTATGCCGCCATCCGCGTCGACCGCGCCAAGATCCTGACTTACCTGCTGCTGGGCGTGTGCGTGGCGATCGCCACCATCCTCTACGTGCCGCGCCTCGGCTCGGCCACGCCGACCACCGGCATCCTGTGGGAGCTGGAAGCGATCGCCGCGGTGGTCGTGGGCGGCACCTCACTGCGCGGCGGCGCCGGGCGTGTGATGGGCACCGTTATCGGTGCGGTGCTGCTGTCCGTCATCGGCAACATCCTGAACCTCACCAGCATCATCAGCGTGCACCTGAACCCCGCGGTGCAGGGCGTGGTGATCATCGCCGTGGCTTACCTGCAGCGCGGGCGCCGCTAGGGAACATCGTTTTACTTATCAAGGAACCCACATGCTTTCGAAGATTTTTGCGACGACCCGGATCGCCCTCGCCTGCGCGCTGGCGGCCGGCTTCCTGCCCGCCCACGCTGCCGAGAAGGTGACCATGGGCGTGGCCATCCCGACCGCCACCCACGGCTTCACCGGCGGCATCGTCTGGTGGGCCAACCAGGCCAAGAAGGAGCTGGAAGCGGCCAATCCGGGCCTGAAGATCATCGTCAAGACCGCCGCCAGCACGCCCGAGCAGGCCAACCAGGTGCAGGACCTGCTGGTGGTGAACAAGATGAACGCGCTGGTGATCCTGCCGCTGGAATCGAGTTCGCTCACCCAACCGGTGGCCCAGGTCAAGAACAAGGGCGTGTACGTGACCGTGGTCGACCGCGGGCTGACCAATGCCGCCGCCCAGAACGCCTACGTGGCGGGCGACAACAGCGCCTTCGGCCGCCTGCCGGCCGAATACCTGGCCAGGCGCCTGAACGGCAAGGGCAATATCGTGGTCTTGCGCGGCATGCCCAGCACCATCGACAACGAGCGCGTGAACGCCTTCAATGCCGAGATCAGGAAGACGCCGGGCATCAAGGTGCTGGACGCCAAGTACGGCAACTGGAACCGCGACGACGCCTTCAAGGTCATGCAGGATTACCTGACCCGCTTCAAGCAGATCGACGCCGTCTGGGCGGCCGACGACGACATGGCGATCGGCGTGCTGAAGGCGATCGAGCAGGCCAAACGGACCGACGTCAAGGAGGTGTTCGGCGGCGCCGGCGCCAAGTTCGCGGTCAAGAAGGTGCTCGACGGCGACAAGCTGGTCCAGGCCAACGTGTCCTACTCGCCCAAGTTCATCTACGACGCCATCAAGATGACGGCCAACGCGCGCCTGAAGGGCGAGGCGCTGCCGGCCAGGACCATCATCCCCTCGGTCCTGATCACGCGCGACAACGCGCGCCAGTTCTACTTCCCGGACTCTCCCTACTGATTTCGCCCTACTGATATAGACAAGGACCCGCATGAAGACCATCAAGGGACCGGCGATCTTCCTGGCCCAGTTCATGGGCAAGCAGGCGCCCTTCGACACCCTGGACCACCTGGCCGGCTGGGCCGCCTCGCTCGGCTACCGGGGCGTCCAGCTGCCGACCGACCCGCGCCTGTTCGACCTGGAGCTCGCCGCCGACAGCCAGGCCTACTGCGACGAGGTGAGCGGCATGCTGGCCGCGCACGGGCTGGCGATCACGGAACTGTCGACCCACCTGCAGGGCCAGCTGGTGGCCGTGCACCCGGCCTACGACACGCTGTTCGACGGCTTCGCCCCGCTTGAAGTGCGCGGCAAGCCGCAGGCGCGCCAGGCCTGGGCCGTGCGCCAGCTCGAGTGCGCGGCGCGCGCGTCCGAACGCCTTGGCCTTACCGCCCACGCCAGCTTTTCCGGCGCCCTGGCCTGGCCTTACCTGTACCCGTGGCCGCAGCGCCCGGCCGGCCTGGTCGAGGAAGCCTTTGCGGAGCTGGGCCGGCGCTGGCGCCCGATCCTGGATGCTTTTGACGACGCAGGCGTCGACCTGTGCTACGAGCTGCATCCGGGCGAAGACCTGCACGACGGCGTCAGCTTCGAGCGCTTCCTGGAGGCGGTCGACCATCATCCGCGCGCCAGCATCCTGTACGACCCCAGCCACTTCGTGCTGCAGCAGCTGGACTACCTGGCCTTCATCGACATCTACCACACGCGCATCAAGGCCTTCCACGTGAAGGACGCCGAATTCCGTCCAAGCGGGCGCCAGGGCGTGTATGGCGGCTATTCGGGCTGGGTGGACAGGGCCGGGCGTTTCCGCTCGCTCGGCGACGGCCAGGTCGACTTCGGCGCCATCTTCTCCAAGCTGGCGCAATACGACTATCCCGGCTGGGCCGTGCTGGAATGGGAGTGCTGCCTCAAGCATCCGGAAGACGGCGCGCGCGAAGGCGCCGACTTCATCCGGCGCCACATCATCCGGGTGGCGGAGCGCGCCTTCGACGACTTTGCCGGCAGCGGCGCCGACCGCGCCCAGCTGCGCGCCCTGATGGGGATCGCATCATGACGGCGCCAGTGCCGCGCAGGCTGCGCCTGGGCATGGTGGGGGGCGGCGACGGCGCCTTCATCGGGGCCGTGCACCGCATCGCCGCGCGCCTGGACGATTGCTACGAGCTGATGGCCGGGGCGCTGTCGAGCGATGCGGCGCGCGCGCTGCAATCCGGCGCGGCGATCCGCCTCGCCCCGGATCGCTGCTACGCCGATTTCCGCGAAATGGCGCGGGCGGAATCGCAGCGTCCGGACGGCATCGACGTGGTCGCCATCGTCACCCCGAACCACCTGCACGCGCCGGTGGCGGCCGCCTTCCTGGAAGCGGGCATCCACGTCATCTGCGACAAGCCGCTGGGCGTGTCGCTGCCCGAAGGCCGCTTCCTGGCCGCGCTGGCCAAGGCGAACCAGCGCGTGTTCGCCCTCACCCACACCTACACCGGCTACCCGATGGTGCGCCATGCGCGCGAGCTGGTGGCATCGGGCGCGATCGGCGACGTACGCATGGTGCACGTCGAATACGCCCAGGACTGGATGGCGGAAGCCGACAAGCAGGACCCGGCCTTCCAGGCCAACAACTGGCACAACGACCCGCGCCGCGCCGGGCCGACCGGCTGTACCTCCGACATCGGCACCCACGCCTTCCACATCGCCGGCTTCGTCAGTGGCCTGCAGCCCAGCGAACTGCTGGCCGAGCTGCACGCCTTCACGCCGGGACGCACACTGGACGACCACGTGCAGGTGATGCTGCGCTACCCGAACGGCGCGCGCGGCACGCTGTGGGCCAGCCAGATGGCGACCGGCTGCGAGAACGGCCTGAAGCTGCGCGTATTCGGCAGCAAGGCGAGTCTGACCTTCGACCAGGAGGAACCGAACAGCCTGTGGCTCACGCCCCAGGGCGGCTGCGCCCAGCGCCTCACGCGCGGGCGGGCGCGCGGCGCGGCGGCCGACCACGCCACGCGCATCCCGGACGGGCATCCGGAAGGCTACCTGGAAGCCTTCGCCCAGCTGTACCGCGACGCCGCCGCCCACATCCATGCGGCCGAGGCCGGGCTGCCGGTCCCGCTTGAGGCGGCCTGGCTGCCGACCGTCGACGATGGCGTCGCCGGCATGCGCTTTATCGACGCGGTGCTGGCCAGCCACCGGGCCGGCTCGCAGTGGGTGGCGCTGGAGGGGCAGAAGTAGACGCGCAGACGAGGCGCCGGATCCAACCGGCGCCGGACGCTCATCCGGGTGATTTTTTCCACTCGGATGAGCCAAAAGTGTACGGGAGGCAACCCTCTCTGGCTACAATCGACGGCCCTGGAGACTACCTGTTCCACCAGTTGAGCAAACGTGCGGGGTTTGACAGCGCGGAGAGTTCCAAACAAGATAGGCCCCAACTCACCTGGACCAGGTAATTAACTGTAAGCAACGCCATCGTGTTGCCCGAAAGGATAAGCATGCTCGACCCCTCGGATTTCAACCCTTCGGACCATCCGCACCGCCGCCACAACCCGCTGACCGGAGAATGGGTGCTGGTCTCGCCCCACCGTGCCAAGCGTCCCTGGCAAGGCCAGCAGGAAGCGGTCGACCGCGCGCCGCGTCCCGCCCATGACCCGAGTTGCTACCTGTGCGCCGGCAATACCCGCGTCAACGGTGTCAAGAATCCGGACTACACCGGTACCTATGTGTTCGAGAACGACTTTGCCGCGCTGATGCCGGACACGCCGGCCGCCCCGGCCGGCGCCGATCCGCTGTTCCAGAGCATGAGCGCGCGCGGCACCAGCCGCGTGATCTGCTTCTCGCCCGACCACTCCAAGTCCTTGCCCTTGCTGGACCTGCCCGCCATCGGAGGCGTGATCGACACCTGGTGCGAGCAGAGCGCCGAACTCGGCAAGACTTACCCATGGGTGCAGGTCTTCGAGAACAAGGGCGCGGTGATGGGCTGCTCGAACCCGCACCCGCACGGCCAGATCTGGGCCACGAGCTTCCTGCCCGAGCTGCCGGCCGCCGAAGACAAGCGCCAGCGCGAATACTTCGCCGGCCAGGGCCGCCCCATGCTGCTGGACGTCGCCGAGCGCGAAGCCGACAGCGAACGCGTGGTCGTCAAGACCGAGCACTGGCTGGCCATCGTGCCTTACTGGGCAGCCTGGCCGTTCGAGATCCTGCTGCTGCCGCGCTTCGCGGTACGCCGCCTCGAAGACCTCGGCCAGGACAAGCGCGCCGACCTGGCGCTCGCCCTCAAGCAGCTGACTACGCGCTACGACAACCTGTTCCAGACCTCGTTCCCGTATTCGATGGGCTGGCACGGCGCGCCCTACAACGGCGACGACACGGCGCCGTGGCAGCTGCACGCCCACTTCTACCCGCCGCTGCTGCGTTCGGCCTCGGTGCGCAAGTTCATGGTCGGCTTCGAGATGCTGGCCGAAGCCCAGCGCGACCTGACCCCGGAACAGGCGGCCGCCCAGCTGCGCGCCCAGTCCGAACAACACTACTTGGAGTCCACTCAATCTTGAGTACTGAGAATATCTCCCTGCCGGCGCATGCCGCCGGCGTCTTCGAATCGGTCTTCAAGGCCGCGCCTGCCATCGTGGTCCAGGCCCCGGGCCGCGTGAACCTGATCGGCGAGCACACCGACTACAACGACGGCCTGGTGCTGCCCTGCGCGATCGACTACCGCACCGTGATCGCGGCAAGGCCGCGCGAGGACCGCACGGTACGCGTGGTCGCCGCCGACTATGGCGACGCCATGGACGAGTTCTCGCTCGACGCCCCGATCGAAAGGGTGGAGTCCCCGATGTGGGCCAATTACGTGCGCGGCATGATCTGGGCGCTGGCCCAGCGCGGCCTGCCGCTGCAAGGGATGGACCTGGCGATCTCCGGCGACGTGCCGCAGGGCGCCGGACTGTCGTCATCGGCCTCGCTGACGGTGGCCGTGGGCCGGCTGTTCGCCACCCTGCCCGGGGTCAAACAGCTGTCCCCAATCGACATCGCCCTGATCGCGCAGCAGTCCGAGAACGACTTCGTCGGCACCAAGTGCGGCAACATGGACCAGATCAGTTCCGCCTGCGGCAAGCAGGACCATGCCTTGATGATCGATTGCCGTTCGCTCGACGTGGAGCCGGTCCCGATTCCCGAAGGCGCGGCCATCATGATCTTCCACTCGCACGTGCGCCGCGGCCTGGTCGACAGCGAGTACAACACCCGCCGCGAGCAATGCGAAGCGGCCGCGCGCCACTTCGGCGTGCCGGCCCTGCGCGACATCGACATGGCGACGCTTGAACAGCGTGGCGGCGAACTCGATCCGATGACGCTGCGCCGCGCGCGCCACGTGGTCACCGAGAACGAGCGCGTGCTTGCGGCGGCCGGGGCGCTGGCCGCCGGCGACCTGGCACGCATGGGCGAATTGATGGCGGCCTCGCACGCCTCGATGCGCGACGACTTCGAGATCACCGTGCCGCTGATCGACCAGCTGGTCGACATCGTCAAGGATGCGATCGGCGCGCGCGGCGGCGTGCGCATGACCGGCGGCGGCTTCGGCGGCTGCGTGGTGGCGCTGGTGCCGCAAGACCTGGTCGAGACGACGCGCGCGGCGGTGCTCCAGCACTACCGCGGCCCGGAGGGACAACAGTCCACCATCTACGTATGCCGCGCGGCGGCCGGCGCCGGGACGCTGTCGCAATGACGTGGACCGCGGCCGAAGACCGCTACGCCACGATGTCCTACCCGCATTGCGGCAGGAGCGGCCTGCGCCTGCCGGCCGCCTCGCTCGGCCTGTGGCACAACTTCGGCGCCGCGGCCGACTTCGAGCGCCAGCGCGCCATCGTGCGCACGGCTTTCGAGAACGGCATCACCTGCTTCGACCTGGCCAACAACTACGGCCCGCCGCCGGGTTCGGCCGAGAGCAATTTCGGCCGCCTGCTCGACCTCGACCTGCGCCCGTACCGCGACGAGATCGTGGTCTGCACCAAGGCCGGCTACACGATGTGGCCCGGGCCCTACGGCGACCGGGGCAGCCGCAAGTACCTGGTCGCGAGCCTGGACCAGAGCCTCAAGCGCATGGGCCTGGACTACGTCGACATCTTCTACCACCACCGCCCGGATCCGGACACGCCGCTGGAAGAGACCATGGCGGCGCTCGACCACATCGTGCGCAGCGGCCGCGCGCTGTACGTGGGCCTCTCGAACTACGACGGCGAGCAGACCCGGCGCGCCGCGGCCGAACTGCGGCGCCTGGGCACGCCCTGCATCGTCAACCAGTCGAAGTACAGCATGCTGGTGCGCGGGATCGAGGCCGGGCTGCTGCCGGTGCTCGAACAGGAAGGCATCGGCGGCGTCGCCTTTTCGCCGCTGGCGCAGGGGCTGCTGACTGACCGCTACCTGGCCGGTGTGCCTGGGGATTCGAGGGTGGCCGGCGGCGTCGGTTTCCTGAAGACGGAACACGTCACGGACGAGCGCCTGCGCATCGCGCGTGCGCTCGACGCCGTGGCGCGCGAGGGTGGCCAGTCGCTGGCCCAGCTGGCGGTGCGCTGGGTGCGGCGCCAGCCGGCCATCACCTCGGTGCTGATCGGGGCCAGCAAGCCGGAACAGGTGCTGGAGGCGGTGCGGGCGGTCGGGATGCCGGCGCTGACGCCTGCGGAACTGCTCGCCATTGATGCGATTCTCGCTCACGCTTGAGGCCTGCGCGAGCATCACCTGCTTATGCCCTGCGGCAGCAGGGTTCGTGATGCCTCGAAGCGCTGATGTATTAGTGTGTCAAAAAGTCATCCGCCTAAGGATCGGGTATCATGATTGTCACGGAATGGCCCCGCCCATCGTCAAGACCACCAAGAACCGCCATGAACGCCCCGCTCCCTCTGCCCGAGTTCACGCTCGACCGCTCGCGCCACGCCGCGCCCCAGGTCTTCGAACGCCTGCGCGACATGATCATCGAGATGACCCTGACGCCGGGCACCGTGCTGTCGCGCGCCGAACTGGCAGCGCGCTTCGGCCTGTCCCAGACCCCGATTCGCGACGCCCTGCAGCGCTTGGGCGAGGAAGGCCTGGTCGACATCTTTCCGCAGCATGCGACCGTGGTGCGCCCGATCGAGGTCAATCTTGCGCGCGAGGCCCACTTCCTGCGCAGCGCGATCGAGCTCGAGATCGTGCACAAGCTGGCGCAGCAGGGCGACGCGGCGCTGCTGGCGAAGCTGAAATCGAACCTGGCGCGCCAGCGCCTGCTGGCCGAGGAAGACGACGTCCACGAATTCAGCCTGGCCGACCATGCCTTCCACCAGCTGATGTACGTCGCAGCCAACGTGCCGAACCTGTGGCAGATGGTGCGCAGCCAGAGCGGCCACATCGACCGGCTGCGCCGCCTCGACCTGCCCTCGCCCGGCAAGCGTCCGCGCGTGCTGCAAGACCACACCGAGCTGGTGGAAGCGATCGAGAACCGGGATCCGGCACTGGCCCAGAGTGTGCTGCGGCGCCATTTGTCGGGCACCCTCTCGAACATCGACGAGATCCGCGGGCGGCACCCGAGTTTCGTTCGGTAGCACGTGGTTTCGGCGGCATTATCTGGCGCCGCCCCTCAGGCTGCTGAGCGCTTCAGTTAGCCCACTTGCAACATTGTCGAGACCAAACTAAGATGCGGCTTTGGCACTGCCGCCCCGACTCTTCCTGGACCACCTACCGATGAAAAGAAACACCGCGCTGCACGATGCGCTTTCGCCCGAGCCGCGACTGTATCGGGTTGTGTCCGGCAAGATCGAGGAGCTGATCCGTGCCGAAGACATCCAACCCGGCGAACGCCTGCCGTCCGAACGCGACCTCGCGATCAAGCTGGGCGTGAGCCGGACCTCGCTGCGCGAAGCGCTGATCGCCCTCGAGCTGGGCGGCATCATCGAAGTGCGCGGCGGCTCCGGCGTCTACGTCAGCGAACAAGCCGCGCCCAAGGCCGATGCGCCCGCGGCCGGTCCAGGCCCCTTCGAAGTGCTGGCCGCGCGCCGCCTGATCGAAGTCGAGGTGGCCGCCCTGGCCGCCAAGAACGCCACCGACGCCGCCATCGATGCTATCCTGGTCGCCGTCGAACAGATGGAACAGACCCACGAGGACCGCACCCACAACGAGTCGGCCGACCGCAACTTCCACCTGGCGCTGGCACGCGCCACCGGCAACAGCGCCATGATCGGCGTGATCGACTACCTGTGGAGCCAGCGCGGCACGCTCTGGCACAAGCTGAAGGAACACTTCCAGACCGAGGAACTGCGCCAGCAGACCCTGATCGACCACCGCAACATCCTCAGCGCCATCGCGGCCCACGACGTGGCCGGCGCACGCAACGCGATGCGCGCGCACCTGGACCGGGTGACGCGCACCTTCTCGCGCGGCTGACGCGCTTCAGGCCGGATCCGCATCCGGCATCAGCCTGGACAGGATCAGTTTCAGCTGCCGGTCGCTGAACTCGACCTCGTCCAGCATGGCATACCCGAGCCAGGCGCAATAGCCCCACTGTCCCAGCGTCAGCGCCGTCTCGGGTGGCCAGCCGACATCGCCCAGGAGCTTGACCAGGAAGCCGATGCGCGCGGCATCCACGCGCTTGCGCACGGCCGTGACCGCGGGATTGTGCAGCGACCAGGAACGCAGCGCGCGCTCGAGCCGCAGGTCGGCATAGGTGGCGCCGACGATCCAGGTGCGCAGCTTTTCCTTCGGGTCGAGCCGGTCGTGGTCGAGCGAGGCGATGGCCTCGCCTGTGTAGTGCCGCTCCCACTCGTCCAGCACCGCCGTCCGGTAGTCCTCCAGGTTCTTGAAATGCCAATAGAAACTGCCCTTCGTTACCTGCAGCTGTTCGGCGATCGGCATGATGCGCAGCGCATCCGGACCGGCTTGCGCGAGCGCCTGCAGCCCGGCGGTGAGCCAGCGCTGTCGATTCAATTTCTCATCCATGCCGCCACCATACCGCATGGTGTTGACAAAAGCAAAACCCGGTGCGATGCTTACCATACCTCGCGGTATGGAGGCCATCACGACAACCGGAGAACGTCATGCAAGCTGTCCGAATCATGGGAATGCGGCCCGCCTGGGGCCTGCCGAGTCCGAGCCCTTTCTGCCTGAAGCTGGAAACCTGGTTGCGTATCGCCGGGATTCCCTACCAGGCCATCAGCCTGGACAAGCCGCCGCAATCGAATACCGGCAAGGTGCCCTACCTGCTGCTGGACGGCGGCGGCACGCTGGCGGACAGCAATGTCATCATCCGCACGCTGGCCCGCGAGCGCGGCATCGACCCGGACTTCGGCCAGACGCCGGCAGAACAGGCGCGCGCCCATGCGGTCCTGCGCCTGGTCGAGGAGAGCCTGTACTTTGCCGCCGCGTGGGAACGCTGGATGCTGCCCGCGGCCTGGCCGGCCACCCGCGACGGCTATTTCGGCCAGCTGCCCGGCCCGCTGCGCGCCCTGTTCGCGGGCCTTGTACGGCGCAAGATGAAGGCGGCACTGCACGCGCAGGGTATCCTGCGCTACGCGCCGGAAGAGATTGCAGCGCGCGGCGCCGCCGACGTGCAGACCCTGTCGGCGCTGCTCGGCGGCCAAGCCTTCTTCCACGGCGAACGGCCAGGTGTGGCCGATGCCGCCGCCTACGGGCTGCTGGCGAACGCGCTCGGCTTCCCCGTGCGCACGCCCTTGCGCATGGCCGTCGAAGCATGTCCCGACCTCCTTGCTTTCTGCGCGCGGATCGCCGGCACGTACTGGTCCGGTCCCGCTTCGCCTGCTGCCGGCGCAAGGACGGATTCCGCCGTCGCGCACGCGGCCTGAGCTCATTGCTGCTGGAGCTGGGGGCATTTCGTGGCGCTGATACCTGTGGCGCAGTCCATCAGTCCGGTCACCCATACCAACTGGGAAGGCGTGGGCGTGCGGCCGGACATCCCGATGTCTGCCAACCAGGCGCGCAGTGCGGCGACGCTCGCCATCCTGAAGCGGCAACTGGCATTGGAAACGGACCCGAAGCAGCGCGCCCGCATCCGGGAATGGCTGGCCGAAGAGCGCTAGGTGCAGGTGGCGGCGCTGGCATTCTCGCCCGTCGTGATGACGGGCGGGAGGTTCGGCGCACGGCCCTGGATGTAGACCAGGTAGCAGTCGCGCGCGCGCGGCGTGCCGGCGATCGACCTGGGCACGATCGCCATCGACCCGGGCGCCACCGCGGGCATGCCTGCCGTCGGCGCGGCGGCGCCGGTATAGACCACGTAGCCTTTGCCCAGCCCGGCGGCATCGAAGGTCGCCCCGTCCGCGGCCGGATAGCCCTCGACCATCGACAGCGACACATCCTCCAGCGCCTGCGTCCTGCGGCCGTCGATCATGAACTTGCCGTGCGCGGTCGCGGCCACCGTCGCCAAGGCACTGCCGGCCGACTGCAGCGCCGCGTACCGGGCCTCGCCGGTCAGCGCCGTCAGCCTGGGCAGCGCGGTGGCGGTCAGCACGCCGGTCAGCGCGATCACCGTGACGGATTCGATCAGGGTAAAGCCGGACTGCGATGGACGCGTTTTCATTGGAATGGATAACCGTATAAATCGTTAGCCGATTCTAATGTTAAACTAATGACAACAGCGCACGTTAGGGCCGGCCTCAGATCGAGGGCCTGGCGCGCGCGGATTCCAGCGCGCCCTTGCAGATCCGATCGAGCAGCTCGGGAAAGAAGATGCCCGCCGCCAGCGCCGCCTGGGGCAGGAGGCTGGTCGCCGTCATGCCCGGCAGCGAATTCGCTTCCAGGCAAACCGGCTGTCCCTCGCCGTCGAGCCGGAAGTCGACGCGGCTGTAGGTGCCGAGCTTGAGCACGGCATGCACGCGTAGCGCGAGGTCCTGCAGGCGTTGCGCCAGCGCCTCGGGTATCGCCGCCGGAAACACCTCGCGCGCGCCGCCCACCTGGTATTTGGCCTGGTAGTCGAACACCTCCGCCGGCAGGACGATTTCGCCGACCGGCAGCGCTTTGCCGTCGAGGATGCCGACGGTGAGCTCGCGGCCCCCGATGAACCGTTCGATGATCACCTCGTCGTCGTAGCGATGCGCGCCCTGCAGCGCGGCATCGAACCCGGCCGCATCGCGCACGACGCTCAAGCCGATGGTCGAGCCCTGCTTGTTCGGCTTGACGACGACCGGCCAGCCGAGCTGGCGCTCCACGTCCTCACCCGTCGCCGGCGACATCAGCCAGTCCGCCGTCGGCACGCCGGCCGAGCGGAAAAGGCGCTTGCTCATGTCCTTGTCCATCGCCACCGCGCTCGCGATGTGCTTGCTGCCGGTGTAGGGAACGCCCGCCAGGTCGAGCAGCGCCTGGATGCGGCCGTCCTCGCCGGCGCCGCCATGCAGGGCAAGCAGGACCACGTCCGCCTCGCGGATATCGGCGGCACCGAGCGTCGCGCCGACCGGGCGCGAGCGGAGCGCGACGAGGTCCGACGATGCCGGCGGTTCCGGTGCCACGCCGGCGTCGAGCAGCCGCCGCTCGTCGTCCAGCGACAGGCGTCCGGTCGCCGTATCGACCGAAAACACCTCGTGGCCGCTCTGGCGCAATACGGGGATGATCTTGGCGGCGCTCGCAATCGACACCGCGCGTTCCTCGCTGAACCCGCCAAACAGGACTGCTATCTTCATGTGGCTTCCGATCGTACAAACGGTGAATGGATGTTCCATATATTAAATCGCGGCGCGACAGCCGTGTTGTCATCTCCACCATCGCGCTGGTAGACTGTTCTTCCCGCCGGCGCAACCCACGCGCCCCGGTAACGCGCGCGCCGGCGACCTGCCCGCGCCGCCGCGACTGTCCGCCCGCCAAGGTATCCCCTGCCGCCAACGTCCGACCACGTGCCTGTGTCACGCCGTGCCCCCACAACCCTCTTCGACCATCATGCCCGACACCCACCATTTCAGCACCACCACCTTCCCCCAGCCCGAGATCCAGTCCCTCGACGCGCTGCTGCCCAACGAACCCCTCCTGATGATGGGCGCGGGCCCGGTCCCGATTCCCGCGCGCGTGGCGCGCGCCAACTCGATCGTGATCAACCACCTGGGCGACACCATGGCGCGCATCATCGGCCAGGTGCAGGCGATGGCGCGCTACGTGTTCCAGACCCGCTCGCCGTGGATACTGGGGGTGGCGGGGCCGGGATCGGCGGCGATGGAAATGAGCATCACGAACCTGGTCTGGCCCGGCACCCGGGTCCTGTCGATCTGCAACGGCTACTTCTCGAACCGCTTTGCAGAGATGGCGCGCCGGGTCGGCGGCGACGTCACTACGCTGGAGGTGGCGCCCGGGCACGCCGCCGGCCTGCATGAGGTGGCCGACGCGCTTGAACGCGTGCGTCCCGCCGTGCTGACGATCGCCCACGGCGAGACCTCGTCGACCACCTTCAACCACCGCCTGGCCGAGATCGCCTCGCTGGCGCGCCAGGCCGGCTGCATCGTCATCGCCGATGCGGTGTGCACGCTGAGCACCACGCCGCTGCCGATGGACGAATGGGACATCGACGTGGTCGTGACCGGCGGCCAGAAAGGCCTGTCGTCGATTCCGGGGGTGTCCCTCATCGCGCTGTCGCAGCGCGCCTGGGACCGCATCGAACAGCGCCCGGCCGATCCGCCGCACTGGTGCCTGGACGCCAAGCTGGCCGCGCAGTTCTGGCACCACGCGTCCTACCACTACACGGCGCCGGTCTCCGGCGTGCTGGCGCTGCACGAGGCGCTGCACCTGGTGTGCCAGGAGACCCTGGAGCGCCGCTTTGCGCGCCACGCCAGCTGCGCTAGCGCGATGCAGCACGCGATCGAAACCATGGGCTTGAGCCTGTACGGCCAGCCGGACGCGCGGCTGCGCTCCGTGATCGGCATCGAGATGCCGCCCGGGGTCGACCGCGCGCAGGTGTGCCGGCACATCTCGGCGCGCTACCGCGTGGAGATCTCCGGCTCCTTTGGCCTGGACATCGTGCGCATCGGCCAGATGGGCGAGCAGTGCCGCGCCCACTACCTGTTCCGCACACTGCATGCGTTCGGCTCGACGATGCGCGACCTGGGTGCCGCCGTCGACCTGCCGGCGGCAGCGGCGGAACTGGAACGCGCACTGGCGCGCATGCCGGACGACGCGGTCTGAGGCTTACTTTCCTGCGCGCGCCGGCATGTAGGCGCGCAGGAATTTCACCGTCGCGTCCACCGTCGGATCGAGCCACGGGTCGAACAGCCAGAAGCTGTGCGGCGTGTCCGGGAACAGCACGACCTCGGTGGCCACGCCGGCCGCCTTCAGCTTCGCCATCATCTCGTCGCGCCCCACCGAAAAGCGTTCCTGGCCGCTGCCGATGAACAGGATCGGTGGCGTCTTCGCATTCACGTAAAAGGTCGGCGAGGCTTCGCGCCACAGCGCGGTCTTCTGGGCATAGCTGCCGCCGAACCAGGCGCCGGCCGGGGACAGCTTCACGCCCGCCCGGTCCTCGTTCACGCGCGCCGCTTCCGAGGTGAAGTCGGACAGGCCGTCGATGTTGACGATGGCCTGCACGCGGCTGGACACGCCGCCTCCCTCCGGCTCGAACTTCGCCACGCCCTCGCTGACGCCGGCCAGCGCGGCGATCTGGCCGCCGGCCGAGCCGCCCGCGATGGCGATGCGGTCCGGGTCGATCCCGTACTCGGCCGCATGCGCGCGCACCCAGCGCACCGCCGCCTTGGCATCGATGACGGCGGCCGGGTAGCGCGCCACCGGCGTCAAGCGGTAGGTGATGGTGATGCCGGCAAAGCCCTGCGCGGCCATGCGGATCGCCTGCGGCGCGTGGCTGTCGCGCAGGCCGGCTTGCCAGCCGCCGCCGTGCACGAACACGATCGCCGGCAGCGGCGTGGCGGGTGCCCTGGCCGGCAGGTAGAGGTCGAGCGCCAGGTCGCGTTCCGGCGTGTGCGCATACGTGATGTTGCCGACCTTGCGCACCGAGGGCGGGAGCTCGCTGCCGGCGATCTTGATGAAGGGGTATTTCTTGATCAGCTTGGGCAGGGTGGTCTCGGCGGTGTAGCTTTCCGGCGGCGGAAAGTCGGCCGCCGCCGTTGGCGCTGCGGGTGCCGCTGTGGCTGCCAGGGTCTGCGCTTGCGCAGCGGACGCCGGCAGGGCCGCGCCGAGCGCGGCGGCAAGAAGAATACGGGGCATGGCTTGCATGGGTCTCCTCGGTTATTTATTGTGCGACAAGTATGCCACGCGAACTTGAATAGCGGCTAGTCCACCTTGCCAATGTGGCTAGACCAAACTAGAATGGTTCGACCACAATTCCTGCTGAGCTCGCAAAAAGACTCAGGCCGGCAGGCCAGAACGACAACGAACCTGGAGACCACGGTGCATCTGAACACCAAACTGCTTGCCAGCCTGGGCGCGCTCGCGCTCGCCTCTACCCTCGGCACCGCCCACGCGGACGGCCCCTACCGCAATCCCGACAACAAGAACAAGAACGACACCTCGGAGGGCACCTACCCGGTTCCCTACAAGAAGCCGGTGCAGGCCGAGATCGTCCAGGCGCTGGACAAGATCCGCGGCTACATGGAAAAGCAGACGCCGAGCCGCGTGGTGCACAAGGGGACGGGCGCACCGATCACCGATTTCAAGACCCCGGTGGCCGACGCCATTGTCGAAGAAAGCCCGAACGACTTCGGCCTGCAGGTGTATGAAATGGGCGTGGTCCACGCCGGCATGCTGAAGGCCGCGGAAGTCACCGGCGACAAGCGCTTCACCGATTTCACCGCGCGCCACCTCAACTTCTTCGCCGACAAGCTGCCCTACTTCCGCGTCCAGGAAGCCAAGTTCCACCTGAAGCGCAACAACAGCTTCGCGCGCTTCCTGGAGCCGGATTCGCTGGACGACGCCGGCTCGATGTGCGCCGCCATGATGCGCGCGCGCCGCGCCGGCATCGGTCCGGACCTGTCGGCCCAGATCAAGGTCTGCGGCGACTGGGTCGCCAAGCAGCAGTTCCGCCTGCCCGACGGCACCCTGGCGCGCCAGCGCCCGCAGGCGGTGTCGCTGTGGGCCGACGACATGTACATGGGCGTGCCGGCCCTGGCCGAACTGGGCCGCATGACCGGCGAGCGCGCCTACTACGACGACGCCGTCAAGAACGTGCTGCAGATGTCGGGCTACCTGTTCAACCCGCAGCTGAACATCTACACCCACGGCTGGAACGCGAACAACCCGGACGCGCCGCAGTTCTACTGGGGCCGCGCCAACGGCTGGTCGGTGCTGACCATGTCCGACCTGCTCGACGTGCTGCCGAAGGACCACCCGGGCTATCCGAAGGTGCTGGCGCAGCTGCGCGCGGCGCTGCACGGCATCGCCCAGCTACAGTCGGGCACCGGCCTGTGGCACCAGATGCTGGACAGGAACGACTCCTACCTGGAGACCTCGGCCAGCGCCATCTTCACCTACGTGATCGCGCACGCCGTCAACCAGGGCTGGGTCAGCCCGACCACCTGGGGCTCGATCGCGCAGGCCGGCTGGAATGGCCTGAGCACCCGCATCGGCCCGAACGGCGAAGTCGAAGGCACCTGCGTCGGCACCACCTTCGCCTCGGACCAGGTCTACTACTACAACCGCCCGGCCAGCAACGCGGCCCTGCACGGTTATGGCCCGATGATGCTGGCCGGCGCCGAGATGATCAAACTGCTGAACAATCCCGCCTTCGACATCCAGTACAAGGTGCGGACCTACCACTACGTCCCCAAAGCCGCGGCGCAAGCCGGCGCGCGTCCGTAACACAAACTGTCCTGCCGATGCCCGATGTTGACTATTTACATCGGGTATTGGTAGGACCAGTTGCCAAAGTGGCCAAACCAATCTAGACTGGCCTGACCAGTTCGACAACATGATCGGACTGGCCCAGAAAAAGCGGCACAAAGCCGCACAAGAAGGCCCCCGGACGCCAGACCCTTCAATAACGGGCGCCGGAAAGTCATCGACACACAATGGAGACACACATGAAACAACCCCGCCATGGCATGCGCCATACCCTCGCCCTGTCCGCAATTTCCATCGCCGTCGCATCGCTGGCCCAGCAAGCCGCGGCGCAGCAGGCCGAACCGGCCATGCAGCGCGTCGAAGTGACCGGCACCAGCATCAAGCGCCTGGCCGCCGAAGAAGCGCTGCCGGTCACCACGATCAAGGCCGAGGAACTGGAAAAGCAGGGCATGACGACCCTGGCCGACGTAATGATGGCGCTGCCGCAATCGGCATCGCTGGCGCCGTCGCAGGCCGGTTCCGGCACCAACATCAACCTGCGCGGCCTGGGCGTGAACCGCACGCTGGTCCTGCTGAACGGGCGCCGCCTGGCGAACGAAGCGATCGCCGACGGCTACGCCAACCTCGACACCATCCCGATCAGCGCCCTGGCGCGTGTCGAGGTGCTGCGCGACGGCGCGTCCTCGATCTACGGTTCGGATGCGATCGGCGGGGTGGTCAACTTCATCACCAAGCGCGAAGTCGAAGGCGGCTCGGCCACCATCCAGGCGGTTCAGCCGGAACGCCATGGCGGCGGCGACGAGCAGCGCGTGACCCTGACCTTCGGCAAGGGCAATCTGGCGAACGACGGCTGGAACGTCTACGGCACCGTCGACTTCCACCAGCGCAGCCGCCTGCTGCAATCGGACCGCACCGGCTTCACCCCGGATGCCGCGGCCCTCACCGCCATCGGCCTGGCGCCGAGCGCGGCCAGCGGCGGCTACGCCACCCCGGCCAACTTCACCAGCTCGGCCAACAAGAACGCCGCCAACCCCTACTACGCGGCCGGCTGCCAGGCCCCGTTCTCGATCCAGGGCGCCAAGAACACCTGCGTGCTGGACAACGACACCTACGGCACCGCCCTGCACCCGAACAAGCAGCTGACCATGTACGGCAAGGCGACCAAGCGCTTCGGCGAGCACACCGTCAGCCTCGAATACACGCGCGGCGACGAATCGATCTACAGCTACAAGAACCCGACCCAGGTACTGGCCGTGGGATCGAGCCAGGCGATCCTGCCGGCGACCAGCAAGTGGTACCCGGGCGGCAGCGGCGGCGTGCCGGCGGTGGCCGGCATCACCAACCAGCCCTTGAACGTGAGCTGGGCGGTGGCCGACGGCGGCCCTGCCGTCACCCGCGACAACCAGATCAACCAGCGCCTGCTGCTGTCGGCCGAAGGCCTGGTGGGCGGCTGGGACTACCGCACCGGCGCCAGCTACGGCCTCTCGCAGCGCAAGGTCTACTTCGCCTCCGGTTATTACTCGGGCATCGGCTTGATCAACGGCCTGGCCAACGGCGTGCTGAACCCCTTCGGCCTGCAGGACCAGGCCGGCCGCGACTACCTGGCCTCGATCGCCGCCGACGGCATGCAGAACCGCAGCGCCAAGACCGCCTACTATGGCGTCGACGGCACCATCAGCCGCGCCTTGATGCCGCTGGCTGGCGGCGACCTGGCGCTGGCGCTGGGTGCCGACCTGCACCGCGACACCAACGAAGACACCAAGCTGGCCCAGGCCACCGACATCACCTACGCCAAGTCGGTCGCGGGCCGCGGCGCGAGCGCGCGCAACATCGCCGGCCTGTTCGCCGAGATGGATGCGCCGGTCACCAAGACCCTGACCCTGAACGGCGCGGTCCGCGTCGACAAGTACAGCGACGTCGGCAGCACCGTCACGCCGAAGGTCAGCTTCCGCTGGCAGCCGGCCAAGTGGCTGATGTTCCGCGGTTCGGCCAACACGGGCTTTCGCGCCCCGACCCTGTTCGACCTGAACGGCTACCGCACCACGGTCGCCAACACCACGACCTCGGCGCGCTGGGACGA
>Ga0265797_10002408_pt1 | contig 31526 bp, 21 predicted proteins | sample P2T30metagenome_FD_192433 | JGI IMG/M metagenome (GOLD analysis project Ga0265797, IMG submission 192433) | Plant litter microbial communities from East Loma Ridge, Irvine, California - P2 T30 | ecosystem: Environmental > Terrestrial > Plant litter > Unclassified | place: USA: California... | reverse complement strand
TCCCGCACATGGACTTGAAGCTGACGGAGGAGAGCCGCCAATTGATCTTTAAGAGCACTCTGAAGAAGACCCCAACGTCGGAAACAGCAGACATTACGGCATACCTCTTCGACCATGCGGTGCTCCTCGTCAGATCGAAGACGGTCAACAAGCGAGAGGAAATGAAGGTCTACCGCAAGCCCATACCTCTCGAGCTCTTGCAAATCAAGGAAATGGATACCGTTCTACCCAAGCTGGGAATCTCAAAGCGACCCTCCTCGAGCATGATCCCTGGTGTCGGTCGGGTTGCTGCTCAACGCGCAACTCCCAACGAGCAAGGTTACCCTATCACTTTCAAGGGCTTAGGTAAGGGAGGTTACGAACTCACGCTTTTCTGCACCACTCAGATCCAACGTGAGAAATGGATGAAACTCATCCTTGAGCAGAAGGAGAAGCTTTCAGAGAGGCACAAGATCTTCACCATGAGCAAGTTGAACGAGGGCTTCTTCTCGTCGGTAAGGATCAACTGCTGCAGACCGATTGATGGTGGTCGCAAGCTTGTCATCGGCACAGACTACGGCGTGTACGTGTCCGATCGCAGGCCAAAGGATGCTTCACAGAAGCCCAAGAAGGTGTTGGAGGCACGACTCGTCACACAAATCGAGGTTCTGGAACAACATCAGATCCTCATTGTGCTCACGGACAAGGTTGTGTACTCATATTCTCTGGACGCACTTGACACGGACGAAAGCATTGCAGGTCCCTCAAAGAAGGGTCGCAAGATCTGTCACGCCAACTACATCAATGCTGGCACTTGCAACGGGCAGACGCTTGTGTGTTGCGTGAAGTCCAGCTCTCTCAGCTCCACCGTGAAGGTCTATCAACCCATGGACTCGATGACCAAGGGCAAGAAGAAGTCCGGACTCGCCAAGATGCTCGCCTCAGGACAAGAGGTCCTCAAGCCGCACAAGGAGTTCTACATCCCCATGGAAAGCAATAGCATCCACTTCCTGCGCTCGAAGCTCTGCGTCGGCGGCGCCAAGGGCTTCGAAATCGTCTCCCTCGAAACCCTCGAAACCCAGTCCCTGCTCGACCAGGCAGACACATCGCTCGACTTCGTCGCCCGGCGCGAAGGCGGCGTCAAGCCAATCTACATCGAGCGCAACACGTCCGAGTTCCTGCTGTGCTACACGGACTTCTCCTTCTACGTCAACAAGAACGGGTGGCGCGCGCGCGGCGACTGGAAGATCCTGTGGGAGGGCGCGCCGAACGCTTTCGCCACGTGGGGCGAGAAGTACATCCTGGCGTTCGAGAACGAGTTCATCGAGATCCGGCAGAGCGACACGGGTGGCTTGGTGTGCATCCAGACGCACAAGAACATCCGATTCTTGCACTCGAGTTCTAGAGAGGTGAGTTTTCTTTCCTTTGCTTCTGGACTGATGAACCGATATTTTCTTGAAAGAAACAATGCTGACTTTTTATTTTCACAGATCTTGTTCGCGTACGAAGACGAGCTAGGCGAAGACGTGATCGCCTCGTTGGACTTCTGGGGCAGACCTCAGAGTCCCTCGGCTCGATAGGCTGGGTAATGAATGCAAAAAAAGTTGTTCACTCAGTGCCTCAAATGTCTCCTCCTTCGCACCGTGGACTTTGCCTCTGTAAGGTCGAGTCGTGCATATGGGCGATTAGTCTTCGAGGACAGAGACGGGAGGTCAGGTCAATTCGAGCGAAAAAAGAAGAGAACCATTTTTTGTCGTCTTGTGTGTGGCTGTATGAATATAACATGAATTTTGAAATCACAAAAGAGAGGTTACTCTATCTTGACCTTGATGGCTACTATCGGCCTGCTGCTGTTGATCTATTTTCCTCAAGGAAGCTATGTGCGCGTGTGAAAAACACTCCGTTCGAAGAGCAGGACATAGGATCCTCACGCAAAGCTACCAGATTTCCATGTACTACTGGTTATGTACGTACATGCACTGCACTGGATATGCAGGTGTTCCTGTGCGACATCAGGTGTCACTATTGCTTGTTTTTTTCTCTTCACAAGGCGGGCAACAAAGCAATTGAGATCTTGCATTGCATTGCATGGCGCATACTTGCATGTACTGTGTGTCACCCTTTCAAGTCGCACGTACACATATGCATGCAATGCTTGTCATCCGTCATGTCATGTTTATCCCTTGCAGTCAGTCCCTGGAAGGCCTCTTTGTCATTTGTCACGTCGCACTGCATTCATTATTATGCTGGTGTCAAACCCGGTTACTACCTCGGTCAACAAGGTGGAGGTCTAGCCCGGTCGTTGTGGTGTGGCTGTTACAGCGGACGGTATGGCACGGCTTTTTTGGTTTGGGTGAGGGGGAGAGGATGGAACACATGGAAATGGAGAACTCTATTTGGGCTTTTGTGTTGGGGTTGGGGACGGGAGAGCTTTGTCGAAGCTTGCTGACCGCAGTGCAAGCTGCACGTGTGTTTGGGAGCCGCGGCGGCGGTTTGGAAGGTTGTGAGGTAAGACGAGGAGGGTTTGGAAGAGTACTGTAGTGAGGGGAAAGTGACCTCGTACAGCATGGTGCGTACCATGTGTAAGCAGTCCATGCAGATCTTTCGATACATCCGGGAAGTGTGAGTGTATAAGCCCCAGAGCGTTGTCGAGCCTATTTATTTTATCCTACCGACGACCTCCGAACAAGTATTGCGTCTCCCCACGCGTTCTGGAAGGAAGGGTCGCAACCCCTTTGGTGGAGAAAACAGCAAGTGACGACGACAATCGTTCTACCTGTGACAGCCGATCATGACAAGTTGGACGCGTGGAAGACTGACTACTCAGGGACCACGAAACGTCAAACAAGGAGAAGAGAGAACAAATGTGAAACGGTCGCATCCTTCGCTTGGAGGCGGCTCCGACGTCTCGAGTTTGGACTTTTGACAGCTTACTCCACAGAGGACGTACGGTAGAATTGATTGGTATCAGAAGGCTATCGCGATTGTCCGCCTTTTGGTGCGGAGAATTCAATACCGATGGTGTGGTGAGGCAGCTCCCTCCCTTGCGTACATAGTTGTGTACTGCATTAGGTATTGCGCGTGCATGCATGATGCTGTGACTTTGCTGCAAGCTATGTGCCGAGGCGAGCGGGCGAGAGGTTGAGTCTGGCCCGGAGGGCTCGAGAGGTGTTGACGGGATCTATCTATCTGAGAAGAAGGGGTGGCTTTGGATGTAACAGGGTAGTGTATAGTGATTCCGGAGCTACGAATATCGGGATGACGAGGTCGGCTATCTGCTTTGCCTGTATTTGTGTTATGACGCTGTACAATATACTATGTACACGTGATAAGGTGTTTACTTGATGCGAGTCCATAGCAACGGGGTGATCTTCAGCGTGTCTTGCGTCGAGACAGCGATACATGTCTACGTATCTTGTCTCGCGGCGGGCGCAACAAGAGCACACGAAGCCGACGCTAGCGAATGCCGATCCGGCAGAGGGAGTGAAATGGCATGCTCCGAGAGGCTGGCTGCACGCTGCCAGTTTGCAGCGCCCGTTACGCCCGGGTCTGCCGTCTGCGACAACGCGTGGCCATGGAGCAGCAGTCTAGCAGTAGCAGATGCGTTATGCTTCGTCGGCGGACATTTGGATGTTGTCGTCCTAGCGCCCATGCACCTGCACAAGCACATGCACATGCACTCTCGAAGCTCGTCGTGTTCGCTGAGGCTCTGTGCTCTCTCAGCACTATCCGAGCGATTAGACTACGCATTATTTACCGCATAGCCTTCTCAGCCGAACGACGGGTGCGCGAGGCTATTCGCGCGGGTGGCTTGGGTGAGAGATAGGCGATACGAGCAAGTGCTGACGGAGCGGTAGGGATTGCGTGCTGCTGCTGGTGTTCTGCTGCCACTGGTAGGCTGGGTAGTACGAGAGGGTAAAAGGGCAGGTCGCGGGCGGGTGTCGACCGTTGCGCCATACCTTACCGTACATAGCCTGGCGAGGCCGTGCTGGGCAACGCGCCCACGATTGGTAGGCCTGGACGCCGCGTCAGGCGTGGTAGGGCAGGGCAAGGCGAGTGGACTAGGCGCATGTGCCATCATCGTCGTCGTCGTTTTTTTGTCCAGGCACAGGCACCGTCTGTGTGAGAAAGAGTGCGGTGACATACGTTACCGGCAATAGCAGAAACCTACTACAATTCATATACACAACTACATACATACGCACTGCTGCTCCCTCGTTCCTTCTTCTTGTGTGCACAGTCAGCACCACCTTGACGCCAGCACGCAAGGCTCTTCTTCAGCGCCGCCCTACTCTATTCTTGTGCATATACACATTGACCCAGCCGCTCCTGCCGCTTCGAGCTGATAGCGCATGCTTTCACCGCGCATCGATCGCCGTACGTCTATCCCGTTGCAACTCCACTTCCCACTCTCCAAGCACATGCTTGCACTCAAATCTCCACCCCAGCAGCAGCAGCAGGCAGAGAGACCGGGCATGGACTGCTTGTCTTCTATCATCCTCTCATCCCTCTTCCTCAAGCAAACATCTCGCCAGCCTGACACCCGCCCGCGCCAATGACCCTCTAATAATTTGTGCCGCTCACAGAAGAACCCTTCTCCAACCATCTATCCACTAGCCTCTCGTATCCGCGCACCACCGTCGACATCGGCCTTCTACTCCGGCATTGAACACTCCTGGGATACTTCTTGCGACTTGAAATCACCCTCAACTGCCACGACGGCTGTACCAACACACACATTCTCGAGCCACCATGCTCACCTTCAAGCGCGCCCTCGTGGTAGCCTGCGTCGTCCTCACCTTCTTCATCCTCCTCAAAAACACCCACAGCTCAGATCCCGCACCACTCGTGGTACACAACTCGCCAAAGCCCACGGGCAGCTATTCGGATAATAAGAAGATTCAGATGGAGCCGCCTGAGAATGCCGTCGAGGAACAACCTATCAAGCCCGCGCCTTCCACCAAGGAGTGGAATGGCGATAATGGAGGACGAGCTCTTGTCAGGAAGCCCAAACCTCAGGTGCCGTTGGGTCAATTGAACGCGGAGCCTTTGAGGAAGCAATTGTCCTACATTTTCCCATACGATTCCGAGAGCAAATTCCCGGCCTACATCTGGCAGACCTGGAAGTACACACCCGCCGACGGCAAATTTGGCGAGGAATTCCGCCCTGCTGAGGCCTCTTGGTCGGAGCTGCACCCTTCTTTCGTTCACGAGGTCATTACCGATTCCGTGGCATCCCACCTTATCCGCCACTTCTACGCCAGCATACCTGAAGTCCAAGAGGCATACGAGGCGCTACCTCAGCCTGTGCTCAAGGCCGACTTCTTCCGCTATCTCATTCTCCTGGCGCGCGGCGGTATTTACAGCGATATTGACACCACAGCTCTCAAGTCTGCTGTGGAGTGGGTGCCGTCAGAGGTACCTCGTAGCACATACGGTCTGGTTGTGGGCATCGAAGCCGACCCCGACCGCCCCGATTGGCAAGAATGGTATTCGCGTCGCATTCAGTTCTGCCAGTGGACCATTCAGGCCAAGCCGGGTCACCCAGTTTTGGTCGATGTTGTCGCATCCATCACAGAAGAGACTTTGCGCCGGAAAGCCAGCGGACAACTTGATAAGAGCCACATGAAGAGCGTCGTCGAGTTTACTGGCCCAGCCTTGTGGACCGATGCGATCTTCAAGTTCTTCAACAACCCGGAATACTTCGACATGGCCACGAGCAAGGGTAACATCACATGGGAGCAGTTCACAGGTATCAAGCAGGCGAAGAAGGTTGGTGATGTGGTCGTACTTCCCATCACTGCCTTCTCGCCAGGTGTTGGCCAGATGGGTGCTGGAGAGGATGACGACCCAATGGCCATGGTCAAGCACAACTTTGAAGGTGAGTCTTGAAGTAACTTATTGCTCACTCTCACATACTGATTCAGGAAATAGGCACCTGGAAGCCCGAGAAGGAGCGTCACATCGGAGGCTAAATGCAACCACACGTTGCTGCTGGTGCCACCGAGTGGTCGACATGGATCACACACTTTTTCCATCGCCATACGATGCCGCCAACCATTCATCCTGCGTACTGAGCTTTTCTACTCGGAGAAGACGCCTTGGCGTCTCGTGTACCATCACTGGAGCCCATAACTCAGGAGTCTTGAAAGCTTCGGCTTGCTAAAAGTTGGGCCTTACATCGTATCTCAGAATTGGCGGACGGACAGACGAGCACGCTGGCTCAAGTGCTGATCAGCCGGCTCGTCGTCTTACAGTCCACGCCCCGGGGCTTCTGGAAGTCCGGCATGCGGTTCCGACACGCTCCAGTCGATCGACAACTGGATGGAAGCGAAGAGGAAAAGGAAGAGGAAGATCGCAGGGTCCTTGTCACCTGCGTGTGATCTTTAGTCGAGGAAGTGTTTGTTTTTTCTTGAAACATTTTAGCGAAACTTGCAGCATTTTCGTGTTTGTGTAACAATTCTTGAAAGGGAAAAAACTTTACGTCCTTTTTTTCTGAACGCGCGCTTGGGTGTTCTTTTGCAAGGAAGGGCGTTGTTCTGGTTATGGCAGTGATGCGAAAAGCTGTCTTGTGTCTTGATAAGTGGCGAAGTTGAAACTTAGGGTGGTGGCGCTTTTGGGGATTATCACACGGGCTACTGCACCTTTTGCTTTTCTGGGAAGTTGAGAGACATGGATACATATAGACAAAAGGAGGAATTTTATGGCACAACAAAGAAAAGGCGAGAAACTCGCCGATTCCTCACGGCCACTGTCACTCTCTTGTCTCAGTCGCTCTGTACCATTGACGCTGCGGCCCCAGGTCTGAGGACGAGGGACGACTGTGACGCGCCACTCCGTCTCCCAAGACTCCGTGTTCTGGCCGAGACGAAGACTTCAAGCCAGACTTCACTCCCTTCGGTGCTACACGAACGTACGATCCTCACTGGAAAAGACTGCAAAAGACAAGGTTTCGACCCTCGGGATCGGTAAAGGCCCACGGCAGGGACAGGAAAAAAAAAAGAGAGAAGTGATTTGATTCGGATTGGCGATCAAAGACGAGCCTGCGCTTGTCCTTGTTTCCTGTTCCTATTCCTCCACACTTGCACTTCAGGAAGAGCTTCATATCCTGCCGGGAAGGCCTGAGGGCCGAGTACTTTCTTTTGCACTTTGCCTGTGGCACCTTTGGGCAGCTCGCCCTCCACCACTCGCAGGACGGTGGGCAGCTTGTAGCTCGCCAGCTTCGCTTGCAAGTCAGATCGCAGCTGCTCGAGCGTCAAGCCAGCAGCAGCAGCAGCAGTTTCTGCTTCTCCCTCGTGCGGACTGCTCGAAGCTGCTTCCTTGACCGCGATGAGCGCGCCGACCAGCTGTCCGAACTCTTCGTCTTCCAATATATATATAGATTTTGGAATTGGAGCAACACGCGCACCTTGTCTGCGCTGTTTTTCCATCGAATCTGACGATCCAGCGTTCTCGGTGAGAGTACCGTAGACACATTTGGGACATACGCCAAGTAAATAAAGTGTTCTCGGATCGTGTGATTTGCCGAGAAGTGTACGATATCCCTTCATCATGGTTCGCGCGTGCTTGCTATCGAGACTGCGGTACCATGCACACAGCACTTCGTCAGCCTGCTCATATGCGCGATATCCGGAATCGTGTTAACACTTTTTTTCGGTCTGTATCAGGTCGGGGATGGGAAGTACATGTGTACGTGTAAAGTGTTGAGATGTGCACCTTTCGAGACAACTGAAGTTCACAAGATTTTGGTTGGTGGCAGTGGCAACCTGCATCGTTCGACTCGGTCGGATGGTGGGGACAACAGGACCGCGCTTGGCGACTACCTTTTGGTTTCCTTCAGCCTATGCTCGTATTTGTCTACTCACCGATGCAAGCATTGCGAGCACGCTGATTTGCGTGTGCTTGTTTCTATTTTTGATTAAGTGACAGATCTTTCCACGAGTATTCATCAATGCAGTAGGTAGGATGCAGAAGGATTCACTCCTGCCTGGTCCTTCCTGGAGATCAGATCAAATACACAACACCCTCAAACATCTACTCTGGAGTCATTCGCTACGGATCTGCGCTCCAACAGCGCCAGGGAATTCGCGCAGCTGAACTTCAACCCGCTGGGACATTTCTCGATCATTCTCCATCTGGGAAATCTGCAGCATGATCAACAAATTCACTTTCAAAGCGTCGACGTTGCTCATCATAGCCATGATCCTGCGCCGCCGCGCCATCCACACGAACCTGCCAGCAAGAGCGCGTCCGAAAAACCTTCTTGCAGTGATGATCCTCTGAACCTCCTCGGTAATGCTTGAAATGACATCTGCGCTGGATTCAAGCGCGTACGGAAAGCGTGCTTGGTCATGTTTGAAGAAGATGAGGCTGCTGTGCGATAACGTAGCTTCGATGGACCGGAGAAGTTCCGTGTAATCCTCGAGTTTTCTGTACAGCTGTACGACCTCGTATTGCGGTCGCACTTCATCACGAGTCGCGACGCGGAGCTGGTAGGCTGTCTTCGCCACCTCGACGGCAAGGGCGGGAAAGGCAAGAATACTACTCGCAGCTTGCAAAACTGGGCGTGGTCGTGTGTCGGTCTCAACGTGTGTCCTGCGACTGGAGTCGGCTTCGTGGCTATCAGAGTGTTCTTGCGTCGGATCGGTTTGCGCCTGGTCTGAAGTTGAGATCTGAGGATTATGGTCACGTCCCAAGAGGCTAGCTGCCTCAGATGCCGTTAAAGGCGGGAGATGCATGTCTTGCAAGTATGAATTTGTGTCATCCACGATGTTGGAGCCAGGAGCTTCCGTAGTTGCCTTTTACTCGCTCGGAGGAGAGGCGCTCCTTGTGCGCTCCACATGGTTGTTCAGGTGTGACTGCGGTGGATCAAAGTTGGTCTTTTCGTTCCTGTTGCTGCCGCGCAGAAACGCAGCCTCTGCGTCATCGCCAGGCCCTAAAGTGAACACTTTCGGTGTCTCGGCGATAGACAATCCAGGCCTTGATAGCAGGCGCTTGTAGACCAGATCCGAGATAAGATTCGCTGTTCTCTCCATCTCCAGATGCTGAGTGGCCGGCGGAGCCCAACCGAGATACAATGGTTGACTTGACAGTGCTGGCTCTTGTCGAAGCTGAGGCAAAGTGAGACTGCGTACTAGAGGAGCTGGCAGCGCATAGTAGGCAGGAAACCGACCCTGGTTACGAAGGGAGTGCTCACTGTACGATTTCAGTGCCTGTCTAGTACAGTAAATCCAGCTACTGAGCAACCATAGAAAGACACTTACAACATTTTGGGCAAGTTGGCCATGATACACACTTGTATCGCGCTCAACCACGCACTCAGCGATTGCCTGAGCCCGTCCATATCCTGCGCCGCACCAAAAGCCCACTGCACTTTCCGCGGAGCACTCGCGAACACCCCGCGCTTCGTCGCGTTGCCCAAGGACTTTTCGTACTTGTCGATCGTGTCCTTCCTGAACGACGTGATGTGCTCGGCAGCGTTGGTGTATATCCCCTCGAGTTCCTGCCGGAAATCTGTCGGGAAGTGAGAGAGGTCCATCATTTTGACTTGATTGATGACGGCGGTGAAAGCGTCACATTGCTTTGCAGCTCTTCGGTACTGGACTTGGGAGCCTTCTTCGTTCTCAAGGGCATCGTAGACTTTTTTACTGAAATTGATGAGAGCGACGATGTCGCCGGGGCCGAAATCGAAGCTCATCTTCTTTCCAGTGACTGGCGTGTGGCGCTGCTACTTTGAGCGCTTGGAAGCTGTGTAAAAGTCGAAGAGCTCAGTCGTCTTCTTGTCGTAGTGGAATGAACAGCCGTGGCAGCAACGTGCTCTGACCGGAAACAAATGCGCCTAGCAACAAGTTCTGTCCGCCGGTATAGACGGCGAGTCTTGTGCCTGGTGAGTAAGTACATGAAAGCAAGAGTCCCAAACTCAACCCAAGCCTTGCCCATCAGGCTGAGACTCATGTTGACCAGGCTGTGTGTGCTGTACCCAGCGCCTTGATGTGAGGCTGCGAGTTCAGCTCCTCAGCTGCATGAGCCACATGCATGCATGAACGAGGCCATAACGATCTCTCGGCACTACGTTGTACAGACGCATTTATACTTGTCGGAATTTTATCACGCTCCTGCAAACCAGTTTTTCAAAACAGAAGTGTAAGTTGTCGAGAAGGTCGCTGTGCTAGGAGGTAAACGTGCACGTTGTCGATATAGACGGATGTTGTTCCGTGACTTAAAACACATTAAGGGTTAGGGTTGGGGTGTTCGGCGGAGGCATTTTTCGATGACACTATGATCTACATGTATGGACTTCCCTGTCGACTTTAGCTCACTAGTGGTTGGTCGTACGGCTGTCGGTTCGTATTGTGTACAGCTTCGCAATACTGGAAGACTGGTATAATGCTTTTCGTTCGAAGCACATTGATTTGTGAGATCAGTTCGTCACATCCACCACGGCGTTGAGCATACGACTTGCATCAAGTACATGTAAGAACATAAACAAGTGTGACGATGATGTCAGCTCCACAATATGTATATATTGGCAAGACCTGTCAGTAGTATACTTACTGTAATCGCTCTATCGATCACCGTTCTCCATCTGTCAGACAACCTGTGACAGCGGATCGCAGACCAACGAAACCATCAGCTCAAGGCAGCGCATCGTTCTTCCCGAGACCCTCACCGCCCTCACCATCCTCACCTTTGCTCTCCCCATGCTCGTCGCTCTCTCCCTTCCCATCATCCTCACTCTCATCCTCCCCATCCTCCTCCTCATCACTCAAAGCAAGCCTCTGGCCCCTCATCCCCATAACAACCTCACAAGTCTTAACCATCTCCTCGCCCTCCCGCTGCCCCAACGCGCCCTCATCCATAGCATGCTTAAGCAGCACCAGCGCATCCTCCATCCTTTCATAACAATCGTCCTCATCAGAGCACCCGAGAACCAAGCAAGCTTGAGCATGCATGACGAGCGGCAAGTCGCCGTGCTTCTCGTGGGATGTGAGGAGGACGCGGGCGAGGCGCGAGGCGTGGGTGTAGAGGTTGGTGAGCTCGGTTGTGTCGGAGGCGAGGGCAGTTTTGGCGGTCATCATCTTGGAGTAGTTAGTAAGGAATATGTGGGAAAGGGGAGTTTTTGAGGGAGGCGTACGTCGTTGTGGAGTTTGACGTAGGTTTGGAAGCGTGGAGTATTGGTTTCGTCGTCGTCTTCCAAGGACTCGAGGTTGGCGTCTTTCGAGGCGGTGGCATCGTCTGCGTCCTTCACATTCTCGGTGGGTTTGCTCTGATCCACCTGCACGTCGTCTACGGGAGCGGTGGCGGTTGCGTGGGTGGGTTGAGATTCAGATTTCTCGTCGACTGTCTCGGAAGGGGCTTCCTCGTCGCTCCAGGTGTCCTCGGCATCCTTGCTTGACAACTCAGGTTTGTTGTCTTGGTCTTCCAAGTCGAGGCTTGCAGTCTGGGTAGCTAGTGCGTGATACTCCTCTTCTATCTGGGAAGAGGATGGTGGCTTGACGTGGGTGTTGTCGGGAACATTTGTATCGTGTGAAGTACAGGCGCAGTGCTGATGATCCTGGTCTTTCTGCTCGAGGGTGGAAGACATGTTTGTTTGTAGTGGGGACGGAGTAAGCTTGTTGTTTCGGTGGGTGTGTTCAGAAGGTTGTGTTGGTGAGGAAAAGGTTTATTAGCTCTTTTATGCTAGAGGCCATTCTGCATGTGAAGCTATGAGCGAGGGAAAGAAGAACTCGTGTTTGCATGTGAAAGTGGAAAGAGCAAGTGAGCGCACAAGCCTTTGATTGCTCCTCACATGCAGTGTAACAGACTCACTGAGAAATGAAAATCATGCCATCCGTGAAGAAAAGAGTTTGTATCGTAAGATCGTATTTTTCATGCATTTTGGTAGCTTCGCTGAACGCAGCAGAAAGCACCACCGTATCGACGTGCCTCGTAGCTCCCTATGTGGATATCAATGCACACCATGAACACCCCATGTATGCGTCTATTCAAACATCTTCGAGTACGCCTTCCTCTCCTTGGCCTTCCTGTCGGCAGCCGACTTCTTCACAGCCGCCAGCTCGTTCTTGATACCTGCGTCTGAAGGCGCAAGCTTGCCAGCCTCCTCGAGGAACCTGGTGGCGTCCTCCTCGTTCTTCTGCTCCTTTGCGACCACACCCTTCCTGAAAAGTGCCTTGGCCTTCTCGGCGTCGGTGATGCTCTCGATAGCCAATGCGTAGTCGGCAGAGCGGGTGGAATCGTCGTATTGCTTGAGCTTGTACTGGAGCAGGGCAGAGTTGGTGTGAAGGCTGATGCGCAGCTTCTGGAGTTGAGAGCCGAGCTCTGCAGGGTCACCTTCGTTGGCTGCAGGGTACTCTTGCAGGTAACGGATGGCCTTCTGGTACTTGCTCAGACCGAGCTTCAGGTCGCCGCCCTTGAACGCCTTGTTGCCCATGCCCTTCAGCTCGTCGGCGATCTTGACAATGTCGGTGCCCTTCCACTCCTCACCCTCCTTCAATTGATCGTCAGGGAAGTCCTCGTAGGCGTCGCCAGTAGCGTCAGGCTCCTTTCGTGTGAAGTCCTCAAGGGAGACGCCCGCAGGTACTTCACCGCAGTCTGCGATTGTGCACTCCCTAGTGGGCTTGTCCTGGTCGCCAACAGGCGCATTCTCGACCTGTCTGACCACGCTCTTGCCGCTGATGACCTCGCCGAAGACTACATGTTTGCCGTCCAAGTGGGGTGTGGGCACAGTGGTCACGAAGAACTGGCTGCCGTTGGTGCCGGGACCGGCATTGGCCATGCTGAGGAGGAAAGGCTTCTCGTGCTTGAGCTCGAAGTTCTCGTCCTCGAACTTCTCGCCGTAGATGCTCTCTCCGCCAGTGCCATTGCCAGCGGTGAAGTCACCACCCTGGATCATGAAAGACTTGATGACACGGTGGAATGAGCTGCCCTTGTAGTGAAGAAGCTTGCCGGCCTGGCCGACGCCCTTCTCGCCAGTGCAGAGGGAGCGGAAGTTGTCGGCGGTCTTGGGGACGACATCGTCGTAAAGCTCGAAGACGACGCGGCCAGTGGGAGCACCGCCAATGGTAATGTCGAACCAGACACGGGAGCGGGAGTCAGCCATGTTGGGTGTGTGGTGTGTGGATTTGGTTGGTGGGTGAGAGGTGATTGGTATAACGACACGAGTGAAAGTAGACCTAGAAGGAAAGACTCGTCTTCACTTGACTCTAAATTGTCGCGGTTGCAACTGCTTTCGTCGAAGCTTCCAGAGCCTCGAACTCCCAGCCTCGAACATCGCGGGGCATCCATCCAAGCCATCCTTTCACTATAATTAAACCTGCATAGAAGGGTCTCTATACCACAATGTACGCTGTCTATACTAACATATACACATCCCAATAACCTTTCCACATGACCTCATGCCCCCGCCAAAAAAGAGAAGCGCAAACAAGTTGAGGCACGAGAGACAGCGCTGGTGGCTGCCCAAAGAGACGGCAAGAGTTGTATTTGGCTCATGTGCGTGGGAACATGTGACATTGTGCTGCACGTCGACCCGATTAGTTCTCCTGCTAACCCCGTCCACCGCTCTCGCTTACCTTATTTCCTGCATCTGTGCCTGGCCAAATGACTCTTTCTTCTCTTCCTCTTCCTGCCGACAACACCTCCCACTAGCTCATCAACCAGCACTTACCAGCGTGGCCGTCCGTCCATGTTCTCACACTGCATCTACCTTTGCCACAACGACAGATCTCATATTCCCATACAGTGATCCTAAAATCCTGCTGCTACCCTAGCAGAATCATTCACAGAGCGCAACTCAGCAACAGCCACTGGGCAAGTGCCCGTACACCCATATCTCTAGGCCCATAAGCTAAAGGCCAACCTACCAACATGCACGACCTCCGCAAGCAGGTGCTCATGGAGAGCAAGAAGACGACCTCCCGAAAGGCCGCCTCCAAAGCCCACACGCCGGCAGGCAGCAAGCCCACATCTCCCACTCACTCGCGCGTGGGATCTGCTGCTCCCTCTCGCAATGTCTCCGACGACGAAAGCGAGGCGAGCGACTGGGGCAACAGCAGCATCGACGAGCTCCTCTCCGAAGGTGCCGACGACACACCTCAGGACGCCCTCACAGCCGACCTCTACCAGCGCATCGAGCAGATCCTCGACAAGAAGCGCAGCTCGACCGAGGGCAGAGAATTGACTCTGAACGCCTTCACCACGGACCTGATCCGTCACTACTCCAAGCCGGAGATCCAGTCGAGGATGAGCGACCTCTTGCCCGCCGTCCTGAAATGCGTCAAAGCCGGCCAATCTGAGCGCGAAATCGCCCTTGGTCTCAAAGCAATCGCCCTCATGATCATTACTGTACCAAGCGACACCATCTACGACGCCGTCGCCAACCCAATCAAATCCGCAATCTCCGACTCGCAGCACCCAACAGTCAAAGTGGCCGCCATCCACGCCATGAGCGTCGCCACCTTCTACGGCGGCGCCAGCACAGAAGAAACAGAAGAGATAATGGAGTTCTTCCTCGAAATCGTCTCCTCCGACGGCGCCAGCATCGAAGAGCCTGACAACGCCGAAATCGTCACAGCCGCGCTGGAAGAATGGGGCTTCCTAGCCACCCAACTCGACGACATGGAAGACGCCACCGAGCCCGCCATGGAAACATTCGTCGACCAGCTCGAGAGCAGCGAGTCGCGCGTGCAAATCGCCGCGGGCGAGAACATCGCCCTCCTCTTCGAAAAATCCTACACCGAAGCCGAGTCCGACGACGACTCCGCGGACGAAGAAGAGCTGGAAGAAATGCGCCGCACGGGTGGCGGCGACCGCATGATCAAGCGCTACACCGTCTACAGACAGCAGCACAACTTGCTGCGGTCGCTCGAGGAGCTGACGCGCGCGTCATCAAAGCGCATGTCGAAGAAAGACCGCAAAGCCATCCACGCGGCGTTCCAAGACGTCCTGAATACCGTCGAGAAACCCACGCGCGGACCGCGCTATTCTACTGCTTTGGACGAAGACGGTCGCGAGTATGGCTCGAGACTGAGAGTCTCTATCCACGGCGGCGGCAAGATGTTGATTGACAAGTGGTGGAAGCTCGCGCGTCTAAATGCGCTGAAGAGATTGTTGCAGGGCGGGTTCTTGACGCATTACGAGCGGAACGAAGTCGTGTTTGACTCGTTGCCTGTGATTGTCGAGGACGATGATGGCGATGAGTATGATTGAATGCGATTCTGCGAATGAGGGTCAGTCTGCTGGCTTTCCTGATTCCTAAAGCTGTTGCTAGACTCGGTCGGCGGAGTCATCTGCCAATATTATTCATATGCACGCATTACCTATAAAACATCAATTCATTCCTACGCAGACAACCCGAGCCCACAATCTTTTTTCCAAAATGCATCTTTTGCGAGTATGTTCAAATTATGATATTCATTTCTGGTGGTTTGATGTGTTTGTAACGTCCAAAAACCTGATGTGATCCATGCCATATCACAACGTGAGAACAGCCATTGCTTTCCCTGAAAGCTGACATGCCTCTCCTACCCGCTCTCCTTACCCAACCTACCAAGCACCTCAAGGAAGTCGCTCGCGTTCATCAACTCCGTGCTACCATAAACAACCTTCTTCCTACCCAGCGCGCTCGCCGCACCACCAGCACCAGCCGTCTGCCCAGCGCCCTGCCCAGCACCACTAGTCCTCTTCGCCCAGTCTTGCAAATTGCCGTACTCATCCATACTACCGCCGCCAACAGTGAAAACAATAGCATCGCTAAACCCCTGCCTCCTCTGCCAAAAGCTCGCCTCAATACCCCTGCTCCCACCACCCTGCTGCGCAGTCCCATCGCCCTTTGAGCTCGCGGGCATAGTGCCGCGGGCGTTCGCGCTGCGCGGATCAAAGTACAGGAAGCCTTCGGTCTTTTGCAGGGCGGATGTGGACGCGTTTTGGGGGTCCATGAGGGACTCTGTGATTTTGGTGAGGGTGAGGTCTTTGTTTGCTGGCAGGAAGTTTTTGACGCCGGAGATCAGGCTGTCGAAGTTGGCGCCGAGGCCGGCGGCTTGGAAGCGGTCGGTCAGGCGCGAGGAGATGGAGGTGAAGCCGCGGAAGAGGTCTGTGGTGCCGCCGGATTGCTGGGGTTGTTGTTGGGTTGGGGCGGAGGAGAGCATGGTCATGCGAGTTAGTTCGCGGACGCTGTGGTGTTGTTAGCAGGTTGATAGAAATTTCAGAAGGGAAGGGAATGCGAACCGTCTGATGTATGTGAGGGGAAGGATATCGACGCCAATACTCTTCAGTGCCTCCTCGAAGCGCTCAATATCGGCACGTGAAACTTCTTGCTCGGTGCTCAGGAACCATATGATGAAGATACGGAGCTTGTCCGTGGGCTCTTTGCCCTTGTCTGCGTCCTTGATCAAATCGAGCATCTGAGCCTTTGTCTGCTTCTTGATATCCTCCTCGAGCTGGAAGAAGTTATCAAGCTGGCGGTCTTTGATGCCCTGGAGTAGAGACGTGGCGATGTTCATGTGCATGTCAAGCAACGCCTTGCGCTCCCTAAGCTCTGGCAGAAGTGTTATGGCTGCCTTGAGGTGCTGGGCAGACGCGGTTGTGTCGTTTTGTAGATCCTCGATAGAATTTGCGCCAGTCTTCCTTGTGACTTCAGCAGCATCGTCGCGGTATCTGGTGAGCTCAGTGTCGATGTCCTCGGCGACTTGTGGGAAAGGCACGCCAGCATTCTTGTTCCAGAAAAAGTCATTCTGCGTAAGATCGTAACTGCGTTTGGTGGTTCCCTTAGACTCGTCTGCATCATCCACAGGCGTCTCGACAGTGATGCGGTTGAGGTTCATTTTCATAACGTCGTGAATTAGTGACTGGTACGTCCAGGAGTGTGAGAGCATAGGGACGAGATCCACATTGCGATCAACGATGATCAACACTGGTCTCGAGGCAGCCGCTGCACCACCAGCAGATGCCTTGCCAGAAAACAAGTTGTCTTTGGCGTTGAGAATGTGGTCGCGCAATTTGCGGTCGAGTTTCGCAGCAATCATCTCGGCAGCACCACCCTTGGGGCATCTGATGATGGGGATGGTTCCCATAGTTACCGACACGCTGAACAGTCCAGACACGATCCTGTCAATGTTCTCATCGATCGCTTCGTCGGTTGTTTGCGCGCTGTTCATGGTCCAGTACGACTCCTTGCCCATGCCCAGACTGAAGAGGTTCGGTTCGCTGACAATAAAGTTCAGGTATTGATCGTATACCTGACCGATGCTCTCAGCGGTTCCTGCCTCCGCTGTTTGCGCCGCAAAATCCTCCAGTAGCGGTCTGGGTATCGAGGTCAGGAAGTTGATGTATGCTGGTGAATATAGGCCATTCTTGAGATCCTGTGTAACGTATTCGAGGTTGGCCGCTGTCGGCTGTACAAGGTACAGCACCGGAACATCTCCAATGGCATGTCGCTTTTGCTTGATGTTCAAGTGTATTGTGACTCCCCAGGCGCGCAGGTCGTTCACGCGCAGCACGCTGCTAATCACATCCCGGCCTAGGTCGTCGAAGACAAGCACCTTCCATATGGGCTCTCCTTCTGAGTTGAGGATGGGCGCAGAGTGTGGGATTAGGCCGTTGGCGGCGGATGCATCGTGGTGAAGCTCGGATTCCTGAGGGATGTGGTTCAGGTTGAGGATGCGCTGGATGGAGGCTGTTTGTGTCTCGTTAGCATTGCTTGCTGCTGGCAGGCTCCATGGCCCGGTACTGACCTACTTGGCGGTCGCGGAGGGTGTTGGCCGTGGCAGACATGGTTGGAGGAAAGAAAATGTGTAATTGCGCAGTTGTCTCAACGCATGTGAGCGTCGTTATGTGAGGTGTAGTTTATGTCCAAGGCAGCAATGGTAATAGATACCCTCTCTTTGCACTTTCCACCTCGTCACTCCCCACAGTCCAGCCAACAGTTAACTTCCAGGTGTTGACAGACGAGCATGCCTGATGCAGCCTAGCGCGCGCGAGTCCCGCTCCCGCTGCGCCCGCCACGCCAAGGCTGAGTCTCCCGCGATCGATCAAAGCAGCGCTGCTTGCGAGCGTGACTCTCTCTCCACCACCATAACATTCCCCCAAATCCCCCATCACCATCATCAACACCACGCGTGCGCGCCATCACCGGCAGCCCGTGTTTTTCTTTCCGTGTGCTCTCTGATAAATCTGGACCACAGTGGTCGGAAGTGCTTGCCACCAGCCGAGCGTATTTGTTGAGTTGTAGCAGAGAGATCGCATCGCTGCAGGCCTGATTGCGCCCGGCAGCCCTGCGTTCGCGTGAGGAGGAATCAGTCAGACACAGGCACTTTAAGCCGCGCTGTGTGCACACTGTCACTTCTGCTACTGCTACTACTACTACTACTTCTACAAGTCTTCACGTGAGCCTGCCTGCGAGCGAGCGCCTTTCGAGCGTGGCCGCGATCATCATCATCGAAACCGCGTCTGTTGCCTTCAGGCTTCCTTGTTGCGGCCAGTCGGAATCAGCAAGCAGCTCAAACCAGCCAATCAGCGCACGCCGGGCCTTGCCGCAAGCAAGTCGCGTGAATCCGGCCTAGCGCCTTAGAGGAAGTACAGTCGTACTGCAATCAATTCACACACGCCAGAGTTCGATCGCGTTGCCATCAATCATGGACCAGATTCCCAACGACGGCCTCGTCAACACAAGCGTGTTCGGCGACGGCCAGCATCTCTCCTTTGATGAAAATCTGTTCCCCGCCACCTCTGATCAGGCTTTTAACGATGCTAGCTGGGGCTTACACGCCAGCGCCTATCAGCCCGGGTCACGTGCCGCCTCCACTCATAACGCGCCAAGTTGGCAGCAGCCTGCCTCACATATTGCTGCTACATCAAACGCACCAAACAACTTCCACAGCCAGTCCAATGTGTATGGACGCTCTCCGCTGCATAGTCCTGCGTCCTTCGCACAGACCAATAATTACGCTGCGTTCGGCAACCCCAACTTCAACAACTTCAACCAGCAACAGGCATACCCTCAACACATCTCACAACAAAACATCAATCCTGCATTTCAGCAACATCATCAACAGCAACAGCAGCAACCACAACAAACACAACAAACACAACAGTACAACATTGCACCTTCGAGTCATGCTGCTGCCTCCCCTCAAAATCTGGCTCCTGTCGACCAAAGGCGAGCATCGGCCTCACACGAAACATCGCAAGCAGTTTTCAACCCACCGGTGCTGCCACAGAAGCAGCCGAGCATACCAATTGCCCAAAGTCAGCCTGCTGCAGACCAGAGTGCCCTCATGCAAGCAGTCCCCGCGAGTGAGCAGAACGGTCGCTTTTCGACGATCGATTTCTCAACGCTTGTCAAAGCTACAAATTCTGAGCGATTGACCATGTTTGCAAACATGGGCAAGCAGCCACACGAATTCCCGGTCAACAGATCCACAGCCCTCCCCGGATACACCAAGCGATGCTCACGCAACGAGTTGAAGCGTCAAGCCAAAGACAACCCTAAGTTGTTGGCCAAGCTTAGCTCAAAGACTTCACTCACTTCCACCGGTCTATCACGTCCAGTCAATGCCGCATCACCTCAAAGCACGCAGAACAACGAGGGAATCAAGTATGAATCCGACAGCGATTCTGACTCGGAATCGGACGTGTCACTATACTCCGATGAGGACGACGATGACCTTGCTGGTGCACCTCTCCCGAGCAAGAGGCCGGACGAGAGTGCTAAAGGAGCTGTCGAGTACGACACTATCAAGGCTCTTTGGCGCAACAAGCGCAAGACCATCGACGCCAGCAGCATTCGCAAGGGTCTTGGTGATTTCTGGGAAGTCGCCAAAACCATCAGAGACCGTTGGAAGGCCGACACGCAGGCTGTGCTGGATGCTGAGGCGAAGAAGCGTGTTGGTGATCTGGCTCTACTCAAAGGCAGGGTGAAGGATCAACGGGATATGCTCGAAGTAGCGTTCCGCGCAGCACTGAAACATGGCTTCAGGGGCATCATCGAATTGTAAGTTTTACTAACTTTCCCCTCCCGCAGCACACAATTTATAGAGTGACAGCGTGTGCACTGTCCCTGTACAACAGCTTGCAAATCGTGTTCGGTTAGGCGCATTGCCTGTACCTTGCAACCAAGAGAAGCCGTTTCAGATGTCTAGTGTTCACAAGCGTTACAAATGCTTTGTAGTCCTGGTACATGCCCGGAATGCTGCAGATCTTGTGAACCAGAAGCTTTTCTCAAGAATAAATTGCATAGCTACGCCACGCTGCCACTTCTATCACCGCATACACAACTACCCTTTCCTCATCACTTTATAAACTTTGCATTCACTCTAAAGTGCTCATAACTGACTTCAATTTTAAGGTTCTCCGAAAACCAGTCGTTCCTTTACCTTTGCTATCAGTTCCTCTTGGATCGATTCAAGGCTGAAGACACCAATGGGCCAGTCTCTCGTGTGATTCTGGAGATACTTTCTATCACAACATCGATCACGGAAGAAAAGCTCGACAAGACCTTCCTTGGGAAGATACTACCGCGCTATGTGAAGAATGGCGATGCCAAGACCAAGTACTACGCAAAGAAGGTCATCGAAGGTGCCACTGCCAACAGTAAGGGCAATGCGACCAAGCCATCTGTTGAGCCCAGCGCTGGTGTCAAGAGATCATCCACTGCTGCCGGCAACGCAGCTCCCGCGGCTCCTGCGAAGAAGCCTGCCGTCAATGCGGCGGCCACGAACGGGAACAAGGTCGCCCCAAAGAGCTTGGCCACGGTGAAGAAGCCGGTCGATTCCGCTAAGCCCGCCACGACCACAGCTGCTACGGCCGCCACAAAGACAAAGACCGTTCAGGCAAAACCTTCTGGATTCTTCAATGGGCTTCAAAGCGCTGGCAAGAAGCCTGGCACAGCCAGTTCCGACAAGGCAGCCGCCAAACCCGCCGCACAGAGAGCTGCCGCAGCACCCGTCAAGCCTGCTTTCAACCTGGCTGCAGAGCTCGCCAACCTTGCCAAACCGAAGGAGGAGCCAAAGAAAGTCGAGCCCAAGCCTGATACTTCACGAGACAACGAGAGTCCTGAGAGGAAGGCCAAACGTGCGGCCAGACTCGCCAGAGGAGCCGCAGGAGTACGCTGGAAGGAGGCAGAAAATCTTGTCGAGGTGCGCTACTTCAGCCACGATCCCGCTGAAGAGTTAGATCACGATGCTAGCCAAATGCGCGATGTCAAGGATGTTGGTGGTGAAGGCCGTATGCTGAAGCAGCACGCCGACATGATGGATGTTGATGAAGAGGAGGATGTGGCTGAAGACGATAATACCAAATTTGTCGCCTTCAATACACCGTCCGAGGTCGACTTTTCCACTGTCGACAAGGATGAGCGTGATCGCCAATATTACCCGTATGGTGGCGGAAAACTTCAACCAGATTCTCGCGAGCGCGCCATTCGCGAACAGTACGAGAGAGATAATCTCATCGTCATATACTCCAGCCCAAGCGATATCCCGCCTAACCCCAGAGAGCCAGCCGATCCTTTCAATGGAGAGCAAGGAGGACCAGTCAAAGACTTTGGTGTGCCTCCTGAGATGTTCGCTGCCCGGGCACGTCAGCGCAATGCAAAGAAAATTGCACAGAGGCCTGTGCCTGTCTTGCCTAGCCAGGCTCCGGCAGGAGCTCCGCCAGCCTTCGACATCGCCGCGTTCTCGCAATACATGGCTGCTCAACAAGTGCCTTTGCCAACACAGCAACACCAACCACCGGCGCCATTGCCGGTTCAGCAGCAGCAGCAACCTGCTGCGCCGTTCGATCTGAATGCTATTCTCAAGCAATTCCAGCCTCAGGCCGCGGCTCCGCCTCAAGTCCAGCAGCCTCTGTACAACTTCCAACAGCCGGGCTTCGCACAACCTCAGCAACAGGCTCCTGCATCCCGTCCCAATGGAGAGCCGGACATCTCTGCCATCCTTGCAGCTCTTAACACGAGCAACACTGCACAGGCTGCACCTGCGCCCGCGCCTCCTGCATTCCAATTCCCGCCAAACTTCCCTATGCCTTTCGCCGCACCTACCGAGCAATACCAGCAGCAGCCAGCACAACAGCAACAACAGGCCGGTGGCAACGCGAATGCTAAAGAGAAGTCGCGTCCCGAGAACCCTTGGTACAAGACAAAGGCTTGCAAGTACTGGCAGGATGGCAAGTGTAAGAAAGGAGACTCGTGCAGCTACCTGCACGAGTGATCACATCACTTTCTGTCCACGGAGCTTGTTTGCATAATGTCGAGGCATCTTCGCTTACATGACAACACGTTACAACTCCGATTTTTCTTTCCTCTTCTCTCTGGCTGTGCAGTGGGGAGACTCACAGCGTTTACAAAGAACACTCTGCATGGTGTAGCATATTCGGTGTTCATACCCTAGAGCAAATGGATAACTTGTGCCCTTGTGACACACCTTCATGTACTCAAATAATGCTTTCCTCCCATGACTTTTTACCATAATCGATCCCATCCCCTGCCATGCGTACCACGAATTCATGTATCTAAATAATGCTTTACTTTTCCCCGTGACCTTTAGAGGTACCATGCCCAAACCCCATCCCCACCACGCATACCACAACCACAAAAACGCCAGTCCACTCCTCAACGCATCTCCCTCAACGGCTCAAGCGCATCATGAACCCTGCCCCAAAGCCCGCCATGCCACGCCCTCACACGCTCCCAATCCCTCGGCGGCATACACGTCGCCGCCATAGCCAACCAACCACCCACAATAAAATCCGCATACACCGGCTCGTCCCCATCCAACCACGGCCCAACCTCTTCCCGCCCCTGCTTCTGCTTCTGAGCCTTCGCAGTCCCCGTCGCAGACCACACCGTATCAGTAGTACCCCCCGTGTGCGCGTAAGCTTTCGCAAACTCGCCCAGCGCGTTCTCGAAACCGACGAACAGCGCTTCGCGGGCTGACGCGCTGAGAGCCATGTCTTCTAGATTAGTGAGGCCGAAACGAGCGGCGAAGATCCCGTTGATGGTTTCTTTGCTGGTTTCGGGGAAGGGCATTATGTCGCTGAGAGCTACGTACTTGGTGAACAGGTCGTCGACGCGGTTGTTCAGAGCGGCGACGAGACCGATTGTGCCGGGGCGGAAGAGCGGGGGGTGCTGAGGGTAGGTTCTGTCGAGGTAGAGGGCGATTTCGAAGGTGTCGCCGATGAAGGCGTTGGTGGATTGGTCGTGGATGAGTGGCAAGGTGTGGTAGGGGGAGCCATTGGGCAGGGTGCGGTTGGCGGAGACACCGAGTTTTTCGCGGACGGAGGCGATGTCTGGCATGTCGACTGCCTCAGTTCGGTAGGCGATGTTTTTGTGGTTGAGGGCGTAGCGGGTTTTCCATGGGTTTGGGGCGAAGGTCCGGAGGGGGGCGTTGGAGGCGATGTCGTAGAAGATGATTTCGTTGCTGGAGGCCATGTTTGTTGTGGGCGATGGGTGATGTGTAATACTAGGAATTGGAGGAGACGGTGTGGTTGTGGCAATGGGGTTGAGTCGCTTGATATGAACTGGTATGGGTTGGTATGGGTTGATAGAAGGTTTGCCAAGAGGCGATTTTGTTTACGTTTACGTTTCACGCCGGCTGAGAGCATGAGTAACAGTGGACCACCTGAAATAGGCGATGCGGGGCATGTTGGGAGTGATATAGTAGTGTAGCATTTCAATAAGGTTAGCTCTTACATACCGCGTGACATGATCTGTTGTCATGCTTTCACGAGTAGCGTCCGTGTCGAAAAGGCAATCTCGGGACTTATAAGTGAGATTAAATTGTAGCATTTTGTCTATCTCAGAGCCTCTCGGGCGCCAGAAAAATAGTATGTTGGTCTCCATTCCTTTTTGACAACCCTGTCCAGAATACACAAGAAGAACGAGCCATAAATCAAGAAAAAACGCCTTCGCTCATTTTTACACATTGGTGGATTTAAAAATCAAAATGCCCTCAAGCTGCGCCAGGCCATGCCATGTAAGAAGAGTCTGTCGCCACGCTCAGTACTTTTTGCGGAAGCTGTTGGCCTTGGGCTGGCTGCCGTATGCGCGACGGCCCTCGTTGCCCTTCTTCATGCTGGCACCGAGAGCAATGTCGACGCGTGGAGGAGTAGGGAAACCGAAAGATTTGGCAACCTTGACAAGGTCGAGGCTGTTGATGTTGAAGACGCTGCGCAAGCTGTGGGATGCATAGGCCTGGAGGTATGAACGGTATCCATCCTTAGCGGACTGCGAGGAAGAAATGTTAGCTAACTGTATTGCGGATAAAATTAGTGGGGTTGAATTTCTGGGACTCACCTTGTTCAAGTAGTAGTTCTTGCCAATGAGCATCTCAAGCTGGCTCTGGATGTCCAGAATCTTCTTGGGAGGAAGCTCGAACTCGACGAGAGGAACCTTCGCCTCCTTGAGGTGGCTCAGGAAGCCAACCTCGTTGGGCTGCAAGAACATCAAACTCTTGCCCTTGCCGTTTGCACCTCTTGCGGTACGACCAACACGGTGAATGTAGTCTCTGGGGTCATCAGGAGGGTCGAACTGGACAATCCAGTCAACGGCGGGGATATCGAGACCACGAGCAGCAACATCAGTGCAGATCAAGGTTCCAGTCTTTGCGTTGCAGAATTCGAAGAACGTGTTGGTGCGCTTTTGCTGCTTCTGCTTGCCGTGGAGGTCGAGCACAGGCAAGTCGATGTAGTTGAGGAGCTCAGAGTAGTACTTCACACAGTTACAACTGCTGAAGAAGACAATGATCTTCTTCTTAGGGTGCTTCTTGAGGAAGGTGAACAGCAGCTTGAATCGCATATCACTCTCACAGACAACGTAACCCTGCTCCAGACCAGCGACAGTGCTGTGCTCCTGCTTGTGGTCGACGTTGATGTACAGAGGTCCGGCTCTGAGCGATATCCTAGCAAGATCCTCGACCTTGGTAGTTTGTGTGGCGGAGAACAGCATGGTCTGACGTTCTTCCTTAGGCAAAATCTTGATGATCTGCTTCATTTCGTCCTCGAAACCGACTTCCAGGATACGATCCGCCTCATCGATGACAAGAGCCTTGATGTTCTTGAACACGAAGCCCTGAGTGTTTTGCAGGTGATCGAGAAGGCGTCCAGGAGTAGCGATCAAGAGGTTGACACCCTTGGCCAGCTTCTCGGCCTCGGCTCTCCTGTTGGCACCGCCGATGACAATACCGTAGGTCTGTGAGTGGTGCTCCATGAGCTCTCGTGCGACACCGAAGATTTGGAGCGCGAGTTCTCTGGTGGGCGAGACAACAATAACACCAGTTCCGTTCCTAGGCTTGAAGCGAAGCGAGTGCAGCATCTCAACTGCGGGAATCAAGAAAGAGAGGGTCTTACCAGATCCAGTCTTCGCGGCACCAAGAACATCCCTACCAGCAAGCGCAGGTGGGATCGCACGAGCCTGGATCTCGGTCATCGTATCGTAGGGCATGTCGTTGATCGCCTTCATTGTTCGCTCGGACAGGTTCAGCTCGGTGAACTTTTGCGGATTGGCATCTGTGTTGGGCAAGGAGACGCCGAGGGCTGAAGGTAGGTCGGACGCTTCTCCCAGATCACCGTTGGCCTTGGGCTTCTCATTTTCGTTCTCTTCGTCGTCCTCTGCCTCTTCATCTCCAGAAGCGAACTCTTCGAAGTCATCTTCGGCCTCGACATCGGCAGCATCGGTCTCGGCGGCGACATCCTTCAGTTCCTCGTTGACCTCCTCCTCGTCGTCGACCTCTTCCTCGCGCTCCTTTTGTGCCTCCTTTGCGACAGCCTCGCTCTTTTGCTTCTTCTCCTTCTTGTGTTCCTTCTTTGACTTTTTCGACGCAGGCTCGCTGGCAGCAGAGTCGCCGTTCACAGCAGGCGCGGCGGCAACGGCATCACCGTTGGTCTGAGGGGCAGCAACATCATCTTCAAGCTTTCTCTTCTTCTTGTCGTCCTTCTTCTTCACATCCTCCTTCCTCTTCTTCTGTGTTTGCGCGACCATATTTTCTTGTTCAGGCGATGGCAGGCCACCGGACATAAGCGCTGGGTAGACAGGACGCTTCTTGTTCCTCAGGCGTTTGTTGAGGTGATTGAGTTTCTTTTGGGAGCAGTCGCGAATAAAGTCGTCCTCACTTGCATACAACTTCATTTCATCTCGCAACGAGCGGCAATGCGACAGGACATCTTCAAAGCTGCGAGCCCGCGGCACCTGCCCCAGCTTTACTTTTTTCCTGCGCCAGGCGCAAATCTCAAGGGGCCCGTGCGCTTGCGATAGCCAAAACTCTCTTGCTCGGGACTCGACTTTTGGCCATTAGTCTACATTCACTGAACAGTCGAGACAGTATAACCACGTCTACGGCGCGTGCGTACCGAACAAGGGATGAGGCATGGAAGAAAGACCTCGTGCATTTCATGGCTCGATACGCTAATCCGTCGGATATTTGATATCGTTCTCGAGACCCAGGCAACGACCGAAAAATTTGCCACCCAACTACTCACTGCTCGAAAGGCAGACAGTCAGCTCTCGCCGGAAGGACTTCACGAATATCCCTGTCTAATCCTGTGCGTCTCACGAATATGCTCGGTCAACTTGTCAGGCCTCGGAAGTCCATTCCGACCAACGCGAGGACACCCTACAACTGGACAATCATACAACGGACGGAACGGTGAGTGTTTCAGCAGATGGCGATTGAAGTCGTCTTTACGAGTAAAAGCCCACAGCTGCCCATCATCTCTGAGGCAGCCGGGATGAATGCAAATCCAAGGTTTCCTGTAATTGTATCAGTAAAAACACTGGCGGCTTGACTTGAACGTATTGGACCTACTCTTTTGGCGCTGCTGTAAAGCTTTGAGGACTCGGGACACTGCCGCTCGTGCTGTTCGAGTGTGACGAGTAACCTCGCCTCATATCTTGAGCGGTATACACTGGGCTATCGGGGCTAGGATATCCGGTGTACTGATTACTTTGGCCACGTGTGGCAGGGTACGATTGACTACTGGCGCCGTACTGGGCTATTGGTCTGCCGGAGGCATCTACTCTGGTCTGAGGTGGGATACCGTAAGGCGCAAGAGGCATTTGTCCCATCGGAGGACTGTTGTACGGAGCATCATTACTATGTTGAGGACCATAGCCTGTTGGATAGCCGTAAGGGTACTGTGAAGCCATGGTAGATGGTTGCTGGGTAATGCGCAAAGTCTGGTGAGCACAGCAGAACAGCAAGTACTACATCTATATACGTCTGTAATACACTCTCATGTAGCTTTGCCTCGCCCGAAGTACCTTTCTCAAGAGAGCCTGACTCACCAAGCCCTCCGTTCGATTGACCACTTGTCCTTCTCCTGGGTACATCGTTGCAAGGCGTTCACTCACGCCAGCCACTTTTAGGCGGACGAAACCGGCTTCTAACCACAAGCGCTCACACTGTTTACCAGTCAATATCATGAGGCTCTGGTCCTTAGCCGCAAAACAAGGCAAACACGGCCCAAACGGGCGGCCTCCCTGTTCGTGCAAGAGGGCTGTGAGGGTGACAGTCAGCCACCCAGGCGGCCTCGAGGAAATTCATCGGAGATATCATATCAGGCACCAGTGAGGCCTCACCAACCGAGCAATGAAGCTGTTCGGGCGATGGGGCATTTGGAAAAGAATGATCATCATGGAGTTCCACAAGGTAGCTTGGCGTCACACTACATAGCATAGTTAATCAATCCCTGTTATCGTTCGTATCGTGAGTGATTTCGGATTTCAGTCTGGCCTCTAAATACAAAATGTCACTTCTACATACCTACGCGTCCTATCCACAAAGCCTAGGAGAACCTCGAGCAATTTGTTCGACTCAGGCTCGGTCGCTGAGAACGCGTGATCCAAAACGTCAACCGCAGCGGGTCGTAAGCCCGTCGTACATCAACACAGGGAACACGATCGCCAACGACAGACTAACGTCAAGCATCAGGTGCCTTAGCCACAACATACGATTTACTGCCTGTCTACTCTGTCTTGAACAAGGCGCAAGGCAACTGAGCCTCCTCTGCGCCTCCAGTCTCAGCTGAAGAGGCGCTGCAGCTGCGCCGAGGGTACACAAAAATGTGGCTGACAATGATGGAGGGCAGGGCCCGAACAATAGCTTAAGCGAAGCGAGGCATCCATGAATTTCCATCAGATACATTCTGGTCATCGCGATTGAGGCGCAAAAGAGTCAGAAAACGGACTTGAAGGAATGTCAATATGATCATGAGCGCCCTCTGCACCAGCAAAGGGCTCTCTCGAAAGCATGTTCGATTGAATATATGCCTAGAACCATTCCCGACAAGGCAAAAAAACTTGTCTGTCCGGAACGCTAGTCTAGTAATCGTACAACGCATCAAATTCCCAAGGCGCGCCTGGCCCCTGTTTTTGACTCGTCGCCTTGTGTATTTTACAAGTCGTCCTCGAGGAACTTGTAGGCGAACTTGAAGTCGGCCTTTCTGCGGTTCATCCTGGAAAATCGTGTTAGTGGCTGCTGGGATGGGATAGGTGGGTGAAGGTGGCGATGGACTTACCAAGTGCTTTCGTAATCAAAGAAACGATATGTGCCTTGCTCGAACTCCTCTGTGATGGTCTTGGGCTCCTCGTGCCTCTGGAACCATGTCTGGTATTGCTTGTGGAAGCGCCAGCTCTGGCTCTTGAGTGCCTTCGCCGCCAAGTATTGCTGGTAGGTTCCTTGCTTGTAGTAGAAGGCGTAGAACAAGCTGTCGGTGTCGATCCTGCTGTAGAGCCTGGGGTCATCGAAGATGCCTAGAGGCTCCTGGGGGTAGTGCGACGGGGTGTATGCGTAAGGCGATTGTGGCTTGTAGTGATTGGGCTTTTCGGCGTCCATAGGTATAGGGCAATTCACGCGTGACGCGTGAAGCATGTTGAGATCGACTGAGTCGGACATCGCACGCTTCTTCGTCTCCTCGAATGATTCGAGGAGGTCTGAGAGCGATGAAGGAAGGTGGTAGATCGACTCCTCATCTTCCTCTTCTGGGGCGGGCTGTCCGTTCGTCTTTGCGATTCCTGCAACGCCCGAATCCGGTGTAGGCGCTGATTTTGCCGCCTTCGCACTTTGTTGCGCCTTGGCCTTCGTAGGTTGTGCCTTGGGTGCTGCCGGTGATGGCTTGACTGGCGTAGGCTCTGCGGGCTTCGGCTGCTCGACTGGCGCTGGCACTGGTGGCGAAGGCTGCTTCGCTGGAGGCTCTTGCGCCTTTGCAGGTTGTGAGATTGATTGTGATGGCGAAGGAGTAGTGACAGCAGGCTGTGATATTGGCACCGACGGGGAGCTCGTCTCGCTTGTCCTGCTCAAACCAGGTGGTGGCGGTAGAGGTGCGATACCCACACCACTCTTGTCGCTCGCGGCAGCAGCGGCAGCAGCAGACGCATATTTGAGCGGTTGTCCTGTAGGAATGGTAGGTAATGGCGCAGGCTTCATCGCGGGCTCTGCTTTGCCGTTCGTATTGCCGGGTAAGCTCGAATGTAATGTCGAGAGCGCAGGTAATGGTGACTTCATCTGCACACTTGGTCTCCGAGCAGGCGCAGGAGTTTCTGAAACCGATGTCGACTTGCCCTTCCCACTGATACTACTGCTCCTTTGTTGATCAATCTCTGGTGGCTCGTCGGTCGTACTGTGCGCATCTTGACTCGACATCTTGTCGTTGTCACCGCCGACACCGTAAAAGTCCTCCTCCTCGTTAAGATTGAAGTCGTCGTACAAGCTGTCGTCCTCCATGAAATCGACCTCCTGATTCTGCTCCACGTAGTACCGGATCCCATCCTCGATCTCTTTCACCTGGTCGACTTCGGCAGATCCGTTCTCCACCGTTCGTAGGAGGATTTCGAGCTTGCTCACGTGCCATTTATGCCGCTCGAGGATGCGCTCGAGCTCCGCTAGTCGGTCGTGTTTCGCGGTGTCCTTCTTGCTCTTCTTCATTGTCGCTTGTACCGTATCCTGCTCAGCTTCCGCGCTCTCGATTTGTCGGCTCAGCTCGTCGACCATGTCTCCCAGGAAATTGCACATCTCGACTTTCTCCTTCTCTCGTGGATCCAGTTTCGCGGCAGCCGACAAGCCCTCTTTCGAGAAAGCTTTGGTTTTCATTTCCTTCTCGACCGCTTTAAATGTTTCCATTTGCTGTCGCATCCGGTCAGTAGCCATGCTAATACCATCCCGGTCGCAGGAATTCATACCGTCTCGATCAGCTTCCGTTGGTCCATCAGTGGTTTCTTGTCCTTGATCTCGTTGGAGCTTATCCAGGCTTTCACCTTGTCTCGTGATCGCTGGAGCTTCTTGATCTCCTTCTTCAATGAATCCTCGAGCTTCTCCTTCTGCGAGGAATTTGTTGACAGCACGAGCTTCTCGTGAATGCCCTGAAATGCCATAACGCCTTCCGCTATGCGCTTCGTCTCCTGCTGCGTTGTCAGCGCGCGCGTCACGCAAGTACATCACATTGGCAGCCGGACCTTGTCTATCTCCTGCTGGAGCTTTCGTGCGGCCATGGTGACAGGTGGCCGGCGGCGTGGTGTGTTTCGTGGTGTTAAGCCTTATCTGGTGCAGATGCGCTGTGTGGGCCGCAGTCGGCGGGCTTGAGGATGTGGAATGGGTGTTGGTAGGAGCTCCAGATGGATGAGGGCGATGTTTCGTGCGACAGGAGGGACGGCGGGCGGTAAAGGTGGTTGCGGAGGGTGTTTGGTGTAGCTCCGGTGGACGGGACTGTGTGAGGTAGTGCAGCGGGAGTGTCTAACGCGCTTCCGCGCCGGCGGAGTAGGTTTGGAGCAGCCAAGACGAGCAACTCATCCAACACCTGTTTCCCTTTCATGTGTACCTAGTTGTATTCACGTTTCACAAACTAATACTAAATACTGGAATTCTCCATAAATACTAATAACAAACTCGAACAACCCGCTGGCCACAAAATACATTTACAAGCACGAGCCAACCAGTCGCCACCCACGAACCACAGACCCAACCAAAGGTCCAGCACTCCAACATGAAGAGTGAGACATCGTCGCAAACTTCGAAACAAAGGCCGCGACTAACACCACCCAGCCGTCATCCAAAGAGTGAAATCCGCCTCAGTCACAGTAGACGGCGAGCTCGTCTCGACCATCGGCAAAGGCCTTCTAATCTTCGCTGCTCTCGCCAAAGAGGACACAGTCAAAGAAGCCCAATCCATGGCCAGCAAAGTCCTCAAAGTAAAGCTATGGGACGGCGAAGACGGCAAGAAGTGGAAATGTAATGTCCAGGACATCGAAGGCGAAGTACTCTGTGGTGCGTCTCCCTCCCAGTCACGTTATGTCCTTTCTCACGTCATGTCCGGCCATCATGGTGCCATCCATTGATGAATAATCCCCCTTCCGTCTCACACCATATACTAACATCCCATCTTTCTCTGTTTTTCAGTCTCACAATTCACCCTCCTCGCGTCAACGAAGAAGGGGAACAAACCCGACTTCCACAAAGCGGCCTCGCCGACCCTAGGCAGGGAGCTATACAGCAGCTTCATTGGCCAGGTCCGCTCCCTTTACCGCGAGGACCGTGTCAAGGACGGCGTGTTCGGAGCGATGATGGATG
>Ga0265797_10002407_pt1 | contig 31534 bp, 12 predicted proteins | sample P2T30metagenome_FD_192433 | JGI IMG/M metagenome (GOLD analysis project Ga0265797, IMG submission 192433) | Plant litter microbial communities from East Loma Ridge, Irvine, California - P2 T30 | ecosystem: Environmental > Terrestrial > Plant litter > Unclassified | place: USA: California... | reverse complement strand
ACCTCCTATTTCCAATCTCTCACATGGGAAGTTTGTTTTCTTATCCCATACGGTAACCGTGTGGTAGCCCGGGGATACATTGGTGAATACCGGAGATTCCTGCCTTGGGCCGTTATCCAGCTGGTAGACATACTCCCCGTTTCCTTCTACTGTTACCGTTATGGTCTGGTTATCGCTAAAGTAGTTGGTTACATAGTACCCCTGGCCTATTTTCGACGCCTGGCCTGATTCGATAACCGTAAAGCCTGCCGATTCATCCGATACACATTCCAGTGGCGCAGGGCCCGTTACTACTACGGTATACACCCCGCCTGTTTTGGCGATATAAGTGCCTGAGTCGTCACTGTCACTTAGCAGTACCCCGTCTTTGTACCAAAGGTAGGTGTGGCCGTTTGGTACTACACCACTGTTAAGCTCCAGTGCCCCTTCGCTTGCCCCCCATTCGATACATACTGTATCGCTGCCATCTGCTGTGGTGATAACAGGCTCTGCCCTGCGCTCTACCCTTAGGGTTACCGTAGTGGTGGCACTGCATGGTGTATCCTGTACCGTATCGCTGTTGGTTACTACGATCCAGATCACCTGGCTCTCCGGGGTCTGGTTGGTATAGTTTTCAGGGGCTGCAATAGGCTGCGGTGCAGGTACTGTAGACGGGTCAATATCGTAATAGCTTACAAGGAATACAGACGGGTCCTGAGCGCCAAGTACTTCAGGTGCAAGTAGGGTTAAATCCCATCCTGAGGCCCTGCCGTCGTTATCTGCATCGGTATCACATACCGCCGCAGGGTCTGCCACAGGGTTGGCTACGGCCTGCTGCTCTACGATAAGCTCAAGCTCTTTTACGATCCTGCACCCTGTGTCGTTGTTCACTACTTCTATGTATACCGTAGCACTGCCTGTTACTACATACCCTGTTATTGGCGTGGCACGTGTGGTAAGGGCTGCATCGCTAAAGTAGCCTATAGTGTAAATGGTACCTGTATTGCCGCCAAGGGCTGTCTCTACATACTCCTTCAGGTTAAAGGCTGTCGGGGATGCAGGGGTGTCGTTACAGATACCATAGTCGGCAAGGTCGGCTATCGGTGGCAGTGGGTTCACTATTAGTTCAAGCTCCACTATCTGGAAGCACCTTAAATCAGATGGGTTATTAGTATTGGCCTCAACCCTTACCCATACACTGCCACTGGCACTGTTGTGGCTGGTTGGGTCAGGTATCGCATTGGTGCCTGCCTGGGCATCTTCTTCTGTGGTATAATAGCTAAACAGGTAGTTAGTACCGTTGTTGCGGATATCATCCTGTGCAAGGGTAAGGTCAAAGGGCTCACTGCCTACCTCTGTAGTATCCTGGTCACATACCTCAAGTGGGGCTGGGTTAAAGTTGGGTACAGGTAGCGGAAGCACCCTTATGGTTAGGGTGGTATAGCTAACACACCCCTGGGTGGTGGTTACCCTTACCCAGATCGTTCTTGGGTTTTGTGCTGCTCCATTGCTGTCTGTATTTACATAGGCATCCGGGGTGGCGATTGCCACAGCGGTGCTGTCTGCTTTTGGGTCGGTGGTAAAGTAGTCTACAACGTAGTCCATGCCTACCCCATCAGGGCCCAGTATCTCATCGTCTTTTTGTGTAAGGTCAAACTCCGCAATACCGTCATTTGGCAGTGCCTCGTTACATACGGCAAGGGGTGTTGGGGTTACCAACTGGTGTGGCTTGTTGATATGGATGGTGAAGCTCGTAAGGCTATAGCAGCCTGCGGTATTCTCTACCCTTACCCAGATCACCTGCCCATCCCTGGCAATATGCCTTGCAGGGCTGGCAATACCGTTGATACCCGCATCAGCATCAGCCTTGGAAAGGTAATAGGTGATGGTTACTTCCACAGGGGCAACTGCTTCTTTTATCTGTGTTTCATATACTGTAAGGTCTGTCCTTAGCGCCCCGTCCTGCCCATTGTTATCGGTATCATCACAAAGGGTGATATCCTGTAGCTTTGGTGCCTGCGGTGCAGGGGATACTGTAAGGGTGATTTGGAATGCCGTGGTGTTAAAGCAGCCTGTGGTGCTGCTTACTGCCCTTACCCAAAGGGTTTGTGTGCCCGGGTGGTCATTCCTGTAGTCGGTCGTGTTGCCGATTGGGTTGGCTCCCGATAGTGCTTCCTCCGCCGTTAGGTGGAAAGTGATCACAAGGCTCGCATCGCCATTGGCAAGGCCCGCTTTTAAGGCTTCAAGGTTAAACTCACCGATACCGTTGCCATCGGTATCACATACCGTTAGCTCATCCTGTGAGGGAAGGGTAAGTACCGGCTGTGGCTCTACCCTGATATCAAGGTAGCCAAGCCTGAAGCAGCCTGTAGCGGTTACCGTAAAGCGCACATAAAGGCTCTGTACCTGTGAGGTGTTCTCATACGCCTGTGCCTGGGCATCGGTAAGGGCATTAGTGCCCCCTTGCGCATCGGCAAGGGTGGTATGGAAGCTTACCGCTACACCGTTTAGGTTTTCATCGGTGATGAATTTATCGATGGTAGTGGTAAGGTCAAAGGTCTCTTTGTTGGCCGGCAGTGTGGTATCACACAGCGAGTAGCTGTACTGGTTGGTGATAAGCACCGGAAGTGCATTCACCACCAGGCGTACCGGTACGATATAGAAACAGCCTGTGGCTGTATTGGTTACTTTGGCATATACTATAGCTGTTGCCGATGGGTAGTTGCCCGGTGTGCCGATAAGGCTGGCAGGTGTAGCTGCAGCATCGGTATAATAGTCTACTGTGTACTGCGCAGGGTCTAAGCCTGCAAGTATCTCAGCACTCTGGCTGTTCAGGTTAAAATGGGCTATGCCATCACTATCGCTGGTACCGTCATCACACAGCGCATAAGGCTGCGCAGGGCTGTGGGCATCAGGCCTTGGGTTTACAATCAGCACTAAGGTTACCGTATCGTAGCAGTCTGTTAAATCCGACTGTACCTTTAGGTACAGGGTCTGGGTACCTGCTACGATATTGTCATAAGCCCCGGGCGACGGTATCGCATTTACATTTAGGTCGGCATCGCTCTGGGTCTCAAAGGCGCTTACCGTTACATCGGGGATAGCGGCCTCAATAGCCTGCATGGCAGCCGTAAGGTCAAACCTTGCAAAGCCGTCGTTGTTGTCGTCACACTCTGCAATGGGTGCAGGGGTGGTCGCAATAGGTGCAGGGATGACATTTAGTTCCACACGGGCTACCCTTACGCAGTTCGTGGTAGGGTTAATTACCCTGGCCCAGATATCGGCATCGCCCGAAAGGTAGGTTGGGCCCGGTTCAAAATCAGCACCCCCAGCCAGTGCCTGGGCTTCTGTTTGGTAGAAATACACCACATAGCTCGCGGAGCCTGCCGTTATTGCTATTGCAATTTCATCAAGGTCAAAATCAGCCTCGCCAGGCAGTTCTTCACACTCGGTGGCAATAAAGTCTGCAGGGTTATCGCTTAATACCGGTAGCGGGTTTACGATAATGGTAAAACTTGTGCTGTTACTGCAATTAAAAGTATTTTGTGTTGAGACAAATATTATCTGCTGGCCGGCTACTGTATTGCGGAATGCTGCCGGGTCAGTAATAGTGGTTAGCGTGCCATTATTATCATAGGCGTAGGTAAGGACAAGGCCTGTATCGTTGGTGATGGAACTATACCTGCTGGTAAGGTCGAAGACTTCAAAGCCATCCCCAGTGTTGTTCATATCACAAAGGCTGTAAGGTGCTATATTGTTTTTTAAAACCGGAAGAGGGTTTACCTTTAGCAGAAGCTCACCCGTTGATGTGCACTCGGGCGAAACAGGATCTGTAACCTGGAAATATAGTGTTTCTCCACCAGCAACAGTATTAGTATATGATGTTGGCGTAACTATAACTATATTGTTAAGTAAGTCCTCCTGAGATTTATAAAACTTAACGCTTAAATTCATATCACCTAAGCTTATCTGCGGGATTACCTGAGTAAGATCAAAATTTGTAATACCTGTACCCTCTTTATCTTCACAAGCTTCAAGACCATCAGGAACGGCAAACTCAGGAACAGAGTTTACTGTTAAGGTGAACGAAGTAATATCATAACAACCGGTGGCAACATTAATAATACGTGCATAAACAGTTTGAGGATTAACGATATTGTTATAATTCAACGGGAGTGGTGCGCTGCCCGCAATAGCCGCATTTTCATCCGGATAATATACTACTGTATAATCCGCTGCCGGTTGCGTACCCAATATGGACGGGGTTTGTCCCGCAAGGTAAAACTCTGAAAAACCGTCATTAGGTAATACGTCACAAACTACAAGATTAGCAGGCTTATTCGCAATTGGATTGGGTATTACTATAACGGTGTTAGTTACCGTTATAATGTTTAGTCCGATCGTAATATCTAAAGTTATTGTATATGAACCCGGTTCATTATAACTATGCGTAGGGCTTTCTTCTATAGAAGTATTTCCATCTCCAAAGTTCCAATGAACTGTCCACGAAGGCAAAACGCCACCATTAAAACAATAACTAAAATCAATAGGTTCACCATTACAAAATGTTTGGATATCTTCTTTACCATTTATAAAAAGATTAGCATTATAAAAGGGCTGTGGAAAACCAGCTAACCCAAGAGCATGGAGTTTTCCCCCTAAAAAAACACTAAATAAATCTAGGTTGGGGGCATCAAAATTATTAGGGTCTTTAATGGCCGCAAGATAAAATTGATTATTTAGACGTGCATAATAAATTTTCCCGTCCAATCCGGTTTGTAAAGCTCCGCTTGTCCCATTGGGTGTATTATAAAAAATGACTTCTGAATCGGGTATAGATGCCGCTGTAAGATCATAACGAACTAATCCGCTATATGTAGCATATAGTACTTTACTATTTGGAGAAAATTCAGCACTATAATATAATCTATCATTAAGGGTCTCTCCTTCAAAGAGCGTCTCGCCGTTAGACACAGTTCCGTCTATATTATTAAAGTCATACAAAAGTAAACTTCCTTTATAATCTGTGAAACATGCTGCTAGTTTCTTACCGTCAGGTGAAACTCTAATCCCCCCTACCGTATCATCATTATCTGTAAAGGGACTTGATTCTGATATTATAGGGTTTTCAATATCTATGCCTTCATCAGTAAGTGAAAACACATAGAATTTCTTTTTATAATACGTAATTATCCAGTAACCTGAACAATCTCCTTTTACAGTCGCGGCAAGCTTTTCGGATACATTATTTTCTCCTCCGAGAGAAATAGGAATGTTTTTTTGCCCGGATACTACCTCTCCCTCTGTACCCAGTGTCATATCTACAATACTATACCTTAAACCATGCTTTGGACTGATTTCAATAGCGTCTGTTGTAAAAATATAAAACAGATCGGAAATTCCCGGACCGGGAACAATAAGTGTAGACTGCGTACTAGATCCACTACCGGTCAAATTCTCCCCATTACTCATAATCATATGACTCTTGGTATATACAGTAACCCCATCTGTGTAAAATAACAAATTACCAAATTCGTCTGATATACTTGAAGTACCTTCTTTTGTATTTAACGCACCATCAGTAACAGCGACAGGAGAACCGGAAGAAAAGTCTACTCCCGCATTGGCACCAAAATACCAATGAGCAGTTTGCATTTGAGCTTGTGAACTCAAAAAAGAAAAGATAAACAATACTACGTAAAATACTTTTTTCATTTATTTGTCTGGCATTTAAGAATGTACTGTATCAGAATTAAATACTTCATTTTGGTTGCCTCCAATAAAGCGGTGCAACTTTTCTATAATAAAAATTCACCGGCTGAATCATCAACCGGTAAACTAACTTTAATATTATAAATGGTTTATTAATGGTTTCTGTTTATATAAACCCAGCCCGTTTGCATAGTGCCATCCGTTTTTTCAATGGCGTAGAAATAGGTACCATCAGGTAATTCTTTACTGTCCTTGTCCTGACCACCCCACTCTTTTACATAGCCCAAGCGGGAGTAAACATCTTTCCCATAACGATTATATATAATCAGGTGGCGAACGTCCAGTCCTGTTAAATCAAACCAATCGTTCATATCGTCACCATTAGGAGAAATTCCTCTTTGGATCTGACAAATATTGATAATTACTTCTGTCTCAAATTGTGTAAAAGCCAAACACGAATCCAGATCTTCCTCCACCCTATAACGAACAACATATAATCCGGGTTGACTCGCCTTTACATTTATTTCTCCTGTTTCAGCATTGATAGTAAGACCTGAGGTAGAACTAAAGGTTCCTCCATTAGTAAAACTTTCATTCAATACCGGAAGAGCAGAAATATCATTGGTACAAACCTCACCATAGTTGAACGAAATTGCGGGAGTTACCGAATCTTTTATGGTAATGACTGACGAATCTGAATCACCCTGTAAACACTCTATCGTTTCAACAGTGTAGGTAATCGTATAAGTTCCTTTTCGGCTTGAAGATAAATCTATTTCTCCCGTTAAAGGATCAATACTTAATCCTGAAGCTGCGCTAAACGTTCCTCCCCAGGTAAAATTATCAGCAACTACCGGAAGGAGATTATCAGCCAATATACACACAGGGTTAACATAACTAAATTCAACAACAGCTAATGAAACCGGATTAACTTTTATAGTGATTTCTGTTCTTTCGGAAACACAATTGGTTTGAGGATTGGACGCCTGCACCCAGTATGAAACATCTCCTGTAAGTACAGGCGTAGTAAATTCTGAACCTGAAGCAATCGATTCTAGAGCATCTTCACTATCATACCAAGCAATGAGATTACCCTGCTGCGTACCTGCTACAAGCACTGCTTCCATACCTTCACAAATACTAACGGCAGTATTTGTCATTACTACAGGCAACGGTGTAACTGTAATTTTAATTTCTATTCTATCTGAAACACAAAGCGTTTGTGCATTATAAGACTGTAACCAATAAGATCTGTTTTCTATAAGCAAGGGAGTGGTAAAATCTTCTCCGGAAGCAATTGATGTTGTAGCTTCGGCACTATCATACCAAAGTATAGAGTTTCCTGTTGATGTACTTGCTGTAAGTAGTGCTTCTGTATTTTCACATACAGAGATCTCGTCATTTTCAACCGTCAGGTCAGGACGGGTATTTACAGTAACTATAACCTCTGCTCTTTGAGAGGTACAGCCTGCTGGAGAAACAGCGTCTACCCAATACGATTCTCCCTCTGCTAAAGCAGGAATAACGAAATCCGATCCTGTAAACAATATATCTGTTGCTGGTTTTGACGAATACCAATTAATAGTATTCCCCTCTGAGGCAGCTGTTAATGTAAATTCGGTATCCGAACAAACAGTGTAAGCTGTATCAGCGGTAAGAACAGGTACTATACAGTCAGGTCCCAACTTTACTACCCAATAATCAAAACCACCTATATTTGCACTTATATCGCCATCGACAGACCAACTACTTCCTATGGTGACAAACCCTCCATCAGGGGCAAGAGTAAAGCCCCAAAAATTGTCATTTAGGCTTCCCCCCATGGTTTTAGTCCAGATAATATCTCCGGTCTCCTTATTTAACTTCATCAGGAATTCATCGGTTCCTCCGCGTCCGCCTATAACTTCTCCATCTGTTGATTTTATATTGATTATGTAGCTTCCACCTATTACGTAGTTGCCATCAGGCATAATTTTAACATCATTAGCACTTCCTCTGGTTCCATAGGTTTTTTGCCATATTACTTCTCCAGAATCATTTAATTTCAACACCCACGGTGATGGAGAATTATCCGGATCGGGATGACCTACAGCGTCCCCGTCTCCCGAATATGTCATACCTGCAACCACAAAGTTACCCTCCGTAGTTTCTACAATAGAATAGCCTTCTTCCAAATTAGTACCACCGTAAGTTTTAGCCCATTGAAAGGTTCCGGCAGCATTAATTTTCAGTACCCAAAGACGACCATTAGGGTCATAAAAACCAGGGGAAATTTCATGCCCGGGAATAGCTTCAGAAATTTCTGCGCTTGTCCATCCGGTAGTAATATAGCCTCCGTCTGAAGTTTGGATAATATTAAGCAGATGCGAAAATGTAAATTGCCCTGATCCTTGATAAGAATTAGTCCACTCTATATTTCCCTGTGCATCTAGTTTGCTAATCTTAGAACCATATACATAATTATTATCGTCAGATGTTCCGTAAGTCATAATAAAACCGCCATCGCTGGTTACCTTAATATCAAAAAAAGCATCTTCCCCTTCGTCACCGTAATTTCGCTCCCACTCAATATTTCCGACATTATCAATTTTTACCAGCCAAACATCGGATCCACCTATATTACCTGACACGTCAAAATCATCTGATGAGCTGTTAGCCCCAAGTATATAGCCTCCATCCGGGGTTTGCCTTATTTTCGAAGTATCAACCTTTAACCCGCCGGCAGCAGCTCCTTCAAAAGAACTACCTCCATAAGTTTTTTCCCATTCGAGAATACCCATAGCATCAATTTTTGCAATCCAGTAATCGCTGGTGCCATAGTGATTGGTTACATTTCCTGAAGGACTAAATACATTTCCAAACACGATGTAACCGCCATCTGACGTAACTGTAATACCTCCCGCTCCATCATTGGATTCACTTCCTAAAGATTTCTCCCATTCAATCTGGGGTATTATAGTTTGTGCTTTTGAACATAGTACCGTGAGCAATATTAGTAAAGTAAATATTTTGTTCATACGTTTTTAGTTTAAGTTTTAGTGTAATAGAATATTTGTACAGTACACCACAAAACTAACAGGTATTAACATAAAATTCCGAATTAAACAGGGTACAACAGGTGCATAACGTGTATAATTTAATATGCACAACACAAGCATAACATTCATACAGATAACCATAAACAATTAAAGATCAATATCTAATATTTAGATAGCGTTTTACTAGTTAGTTTTATAATTCGAAAAATTTCAAACAACAGAAGTTATTGTGTCAAATGGCATTTTGCGATACTAAAATGCATCTATATTAAAAGAAAGGGTAAATATGCTGAACAGCGACATTACTTGTAAAGGCTGTTAAAGATCAATTCTTTAGAATTTATTAAAAAAATAATACAGTTCCACATCAACAGGAATAGATAATCTTTTTCGAATTCTGTTTTTCTTATTTTTTACCGTTGCTGGTTCTATGCATTGTATTTGAGCAATCTCTTTAGTGGATAATTTCAATTTAAGAAATGCACAAAATTTGATTTCTGATTCTACCAGCTTTGGGTTTATGTCCAAAAGTTTTTCATAAAAACCGGGAAACTGATCGTGAAAAGCAATGATAAATGCCTGATCATCATTTCTTGCTAACTCGGCCAACCGTTTATAGACATCTATATCCTGAATCTTTACCAATTCATTAATCTGTAAATAGGCTTCGTCTGCCTTTTCCTGTTTCTCCAACAACTTATTCTTTATATATAACCGCAGCATGATACCAAGACTGATAAGCAGCAATATCCCGGAAGCAATTCCTATATAAACGGTATAATTTTTCTCTTCAAGCAGCTTGTCATTTATTATTTTGTGTAACGATTTGTTTTTGTTTTGCTCCTGCTGCAATAAACTGTTTTGTAATTTTTCAAGGTAATGGTTTGCTTGTTGAAGACTATCGGTAGACTTGTATATTTCAGATAAACTGCTATAAATAGTATTAATGTTTTCTATTGTAGGATTGATATAAGATATTTTACTCTCGGCCTTTTTATAATTGAATATAGCTTTGGTGTACTCTTTCCTTTCTTTATTTACATAACCCAAAATGAGATAATTATTGAACTGAACAATATACGGAGTTTTAACCTTACCACTTAATAAAAGTGACTGATTTATGAAGTATTCTGCGGAGTCAATATCTATTTTGGAATAGATCTCCCCCAAGTTTGTGTTATTAATACGTAAAAGAAATTTTCTATTCTCGGAATCTTTAAGTTTTTTTATTTCCTTATTTGCTTTTAATAACATATTTGCCGCCTCATGTGATTTGCTCATATGCCGATAAGCGGCGGCAGCGGCCGAATAAGCATTTATTCTAAGAGTTATAAGATCCTGTGGATCTGCCTTATAGTTTGTTTTATCAAGAAGTTCCGTTATTACTTCGAACTCTTCTAGCGCCTTAGCTGGTAAATCACTACTTAAATAAATATTCGAAAAATGCAGATGTGCTGTAGCTAAATAATGTAAGTTTTTATATTCTTGGGCTTTAGCTTGGAGCTTTTTTGTAGCATCTATTGCTTTTTTTAGATCTTTATTGGTGTAATACCAACACTGGCGCGATATTAAAATAAGTTCCGTTTCCTTATCTTTTTCTTTTATTGCCCAATCCATTAAGTCGTCAATATCATTAAAAGCTTTATCAGAATTGGTCAGTAACAGTTGGCGGTTTTCAACAACACTCTCTTTGAGTGTTCTAGTCTTTCGTCTAGCGGTATCGCTTTGTGGAAAGACAGAAAATGTACTAAAAACTGCAAAAATAAATATGACCAACAGAATTCTTCTATTCATTGTAAGCGCCGTAAAACATTAGGTAAAACCAAAGATATATTATTTTAGGGTATATCGGTTAAAATTGATTTTTAACTAAGTAAATTCTTTAAGCCAGTTTTAAATATGGTTCTGTTGCATCCGTTTTTTAAAATCTTGGAATTCGAGCACGGCTACTTTATGATGACATTTACATAATTATTTGAACATAGTTATATCACGATTAGTCATCTGATTTTTCCCTATCATATGTATAACTCTATTCCACTCAATGTTATTTTAGCATTCAAAACTTTTAGAGAATACTGTTTTGTACTCGACATTTAATGAACAATCTAATTCGGATATAATAAAACTGTTTAAGGATTAACAAGTAAAACATATTTAGTCCTACTAATAAACGTCAAATCTCAATCGCCTTTTTAACTAGTATCGATTCCCGGTGAGAACCTAATCGAAGTTTAAAATGTTAATTTTTCGTTGCTTACAACCAATGGGAAACTGTCTTAAAATTACATGTAAAACTTGTACCTCATTGTACCACTGAGATTTAAAACGCCTGTAAAATCAAGTGTATGACTTTCTGTATCGATATATAGAGGAAAAAATAACAAAACAACATCACAAACAAAACCAGTTAAAGCTTTAAAACAGCCATTTAACTGGTTTTTATTACAGACTTGCGTGGTTCCGTTGCACCCATATAATAGTATAAAAGTTTACACCATTTATTTAAACACAGATGAAGAGAAAAGATAAAGTAGGGAATAGCTGGTGAATGGATGAAACGTTTATCAAAATGGTAGTTGTTTGGTATTATTTGTATAGAGCTGCTGATAAGTCAGGTGTTACAGTTGGTTTTTTATTGACCAGAAAAAGAAAGTGCACTTTCTTTTTCTGGTCAAGCAATAGCTATTAATTGTAGACTAAGTAATTACAATTGACAAAAGTGGTTCTAATACTGGGACTATCAATGTTTATAATAAATATTTTTCTCAAAAATTAAGCCACTACAATGTAAATACCTCAACAATATTGTTGAACACATCATCGTTTTATTAAATGTAGAATACAAAGTATCTTAGGCTTTAAAAATTTTGAATCGGCTAAGACAACATTGAGTGTATGTTCAAATAATTCTGTAGACCGGCAGCATAAAGTTATAGTGCTCGAATTTCTTGGATTTTAACAAACAAATGCGACAGAACCTTAATTATAAAGGCTTTGAAGTGTTTTATAATGGTCAGTTGTAGATCAACTTTAATAACCAATTATAAACTACTTACTAAACGACACCGATGCCATAAATAGATATTTAATTCAGTCTTTCCACTTTAAGTTTCCTTTTCACAATTTGCCAAGTACTCAATCATGCTACTTTCATGTTTAGAAACTCCCGACAGTGTATGTATTTAATATTCATGAATAAACATTTTTAAAGATTAAAATGAAATTAGTAAGTTATCGCTGATCTCAAATAAATTGTTAGATGCATTTCACAAGGCGATTAATATTATTTTTCAGGTTGTATGTAGTAGTCCACTACTACACCATTAACCAGCATTTTATTTTCCGAATAAGTTACCTTTCCTTTGGCTGGTACCATAACAAGTATTAAAGAGTTTTTAGCCCCGATTTTTACCTTGGCAGAAGATATATTTCTGGCAACGAATGTTCCCGATACTGTGTCATACAAATCTACTTTCTTTCCTTTCTGAGCCTTGACAGCAATTGTTTTTTCCACAGTAAAGGGGTTGTAATACAGGTAAGAGGGATAGGCCTTATCGTGAAAGAAGTCGGTGGCTAATAGGTCTAGCTGCAAAATACCTTCAACATTTGTCTCCTTTATAATACTACCAAAAATTCCAACATGCCCGCTTCCGTAAACGCTTAACTGAGATTCCTGCGGATTCTTGCCCGGAACCCAAAGCGGTCCGTCGCCCTGTGCTACAGGGGCCTGCACGTTTTGGTACTGGTCGTGATTGGATTTTTTGATAATACCCTCATAAGCAATAACATTTTTACCCTCGCCTGCAAGGCCGGGAATAACCTCATGATCATCAGGCATATACTGCGGGTAAAATAATTTAGAGGCATTGGCGGCATTAAGCATCCATTTACCAATGGCGTTAGCATAGGACTGGTTGTACCTTACCATGGGCACCAAAGGCCATGCAGCATCGTAGGTATTCATTAAGAAGCCGTAACCGCCATGATCTACTGTACTGCCCACGATGCCCGATATGTCGTAGCCATTCCAGTTACCAACAAGAACGCCCCAGCCTTCACGGCAAATTGGGGTTCCGTCAAAACTCCAGTGCAGCATTTTGTCAAGATCGTATGATTTGCCATGTTCTGCATTTATACTGGCTGCCAGGTATGCCCCAAAAGGCATAAGCAGTTCATAGGTTGGATTAGTGGTTTGCGACTCTAAAGCGGACAATGCCGACAGTGCACCATCAAGATATTTTTTATCGCCAAATTTCCTGTAGGCAGCATACAATATCCACGCGTGCCCTGCAGCGGCATCGGGCTGTGAACAGATATTGTTTTTCATGGGTTTCATCTTGCCATAATCAAAATAGGAATAGTCGTAATTACCACCTAGTATAAGGTCGGCCTCATAAAACTTATCGGCAATTTTGCGTGCCATCCCTTCAAACCCGGGTTCATTTGGGTATTTATCGTATATACCATAAAACAAAAGGTTAGGATACACATCATACCACCAGTCGCGCCCGTAGCCTCCCCCTAATAAAGCCACCTCAGGGCAGGTATTGTTCATCATGATATCCCAGCCAGTCTCACTGTTGAAATAATTTTTAAGCATACCCACATAATTGCGCTTTTGGTGGTCTGCCTTATTAATACCTACAAGTGTTGCACCTAAAGTGGCCCCCATTGTGGCGAGCGCTTCATGAAACATACCATTGTTATTGGCCGGGCCCTGGCGCACATCGCCTATTGCAGTATACAGTCCTACGACATCCTGGGGATAGTTTTTTTGTGATGTATCGACCCACACCAAGGGCCAAAATTTTCCTTTGGCATTGAAATCATAAACCGTGTTGTCAAAATCATGTGCCAGTTTATAATAGTCTATTATTTTAAAAGGTTCGGGCATATCAGCCATCATAGTTACACGTGGTATGGCCTGCTGCTTAACCTGTGCAATAAAGCTGGTACTGGTAAGTAAAAAACCAAAAAGTACGGATCTAAAAATAATATTCATGAACTGATGATTGTATGTGTTAAACTAAATTTGCGGCAGTTTCTTCCATCGCTTTTTCTTTGGGTACATCTGCCGTATCCGGGGCTATCTTGTTACCATGGGCAATAATTCTTTTGCTGATAAAAATAGAGCACAACTGAAGAATTGCGATAATGCCGATGGCGTAGCGAAGTGCGAAATCTTCTGAAACCACAAAATATAAAACAAGGAATGTTCCTGCACCTATGAGCCTGCCCATATATAAACCCGACTCGTGGTTTAATATATAAGTAAACTCCCCTCTCTTTTCAATGCGCGATACTATATCTATGACGCGCAATTGTATTGGATAATAGGCAAGGTCCATTAGGGGTTTGGCTATAAGCAATAACAAGAGGAAAATGACAACCCCCGTTTGGTTATAAAGCAATCCGTTCAGGCACGCGCCCAAGGCAAATAATATAAGCCCTGCAGAGAACGTTTTGAGCCTGTCAGAAGGCTTGGATAAGCGTCCAATAAAATAGATGATGACCGCAGCAAGGATTGCCCCTACCGATAACGCATTTCCTAATGCCCCTTCTTCGCCCAGTATCTTAAAGATAAGCATAGCAGGTGCAGTAACTAAGAAACCCTGAGCCAGACCCTTAAACATTGCCAGCGATAGTAATTTGTACCACAATGGGTGAAATTTGAAAAAGATGTACTTTTTTTGCACAGGATTCTCAAATTTTCCCTTAAAGCACACTAACGAAGCTAAAAAGGTAATTACAAAGACAATACCTGTAATTATTACATACGCTCCGTGCTTCTGGTCATCTCCGGACTTAGATTGTATGAACCAGCCAATTGCCGCCGGAACTACAATAGCTATGATGGTATAGATAAAGGTCTCAAGGCCATAGTAATAATTCCTGTTTTCATCATTCGTAACCGATACGGCAAGATAATCCCGGTTTGACCAGTACAGCCCGAAAGAAAGCCCCATAGTAATGCCTGCCACGCCTATTCCAAAAAGGTCAAGATTCTTTAGCGACATCATAATGATCATGGATATGCCGCTAAGCATCATCCCTATAGCATACAGTTTTCTTATGTTAACGTATTTCAATAAAAAGCCGTTTATCAAAAAGGTCAGCGGAATACCGGTATATATAGCCAGTTGGTAAATTACAACTTTTGAGGTATCGTCAGAGTTCCGCATTATATAGGCAGCAACAAAAATGTCGATGACCGGCTGCACCAGTGCATATACCAGATTCGTCCAAATAAGTATCTTGAAATTATGGGTCTGGCTTTTAAAATGGTTAACTTCAGATGTAAGTTTCTTTAACATTAGTTATATTTTAAAAGTGAAAGTATCTCTGTAATAGAAAAATTGGCACCACAAACAAATTCGTCAGATGCACCATAATATACCCTTACTGTATCGCCGTCAGGCTCCACAATATGCCCGTTGGTAAACACTACATTGCCAAAAAAACCGCTTATTTCATAGTCTGCCATTGGCACCATAATAGGATCTTCTGTTCTTGCCACTACTTTAGAGGGATCATTCAAATCCAGTAAAAAAGCCCCTAGGCAATACTGATGATTTTCATTGGCACCGTGATAAATTTCAAGCCAGCCTTTTTCTGTCTTAATAGGAGCGGCTCCCGCTCCTACCCTCTTACTGTCCCAATTCCCTTTTCGTGTTTTTATTATGCACTTATGGTTACCCCAGTGAACACCGTCAGGGGATGACGCTATCCAGATGTAGTTACCGCCAATATCGACACTGCTTGGACGGTGGAGAGCGTAATAAAGGCCATTGATCCTTTCTTCGAAAATGGCGCAATCTTTATTATGGGCAGGCAGTATCATGCCGTGCTTATCAAATTGTTTCCAGTTGTTTGTAGTACGCAGGCCAACTCCGACACCGTTATCTGAGACCGAGGTAAAAGTCAGGTAATATGTACCCTCGATCAGGGCAACACGGCAGTCTTCTATTCCAAATGTTTCTAACAGGCCTTCGCCTACCAGCAAGGGATAATTGTCGGGCTCGTAGAATGTAACCCCGTCGTCGCTGCACATAAGTCGAAGATGTGACAGCGTGGTCAAATAGTCGCTACCTCTGTAATTAATTACCCTGGCATCGGTGGCAACCAGTTGCGGATCATCAGTGGCAATTTCCATAATGGTAATACTTCCGGTCTGAGTAAGTACGGGGAACGAGATAATCCCCTCTTTTTGATGCGGCCTTTCTGCAACGCGGACAACAAGCCATGTTTTATCCTGGAAGGTAAATACACCCGGATTAAGCAGGCAAGTAATTTCAAGTCCATCGGTACTTGAGGGTATGTCTTTTGGAGAAAGCAGAGGATTTTGGGCAAAGCGTTTTGCAATGTCTTTCATTCTTGAATATTTTTTTGGAAAGAAAAGAGTTAACCCAGACCTGCGTATGCAAAGCCTGAGCTAACCCAAATTTATGTTTTAGTATCCCGGGTTTTGTTTCAGGGTTCCCGCAGAGGCATCAATTTCCGATTGTGGTATGGGATAAAGCATATGTTTATCCTGGAAGTTTTTGCCATGGTCTGCCATTACCTCTTTGGCGATACCCCAGCGTTTAAGGTCAAGCATCCTTTGATTTTCGAAACCAAGCTCCACCCTACGCTCTGTGATAATCCAGTTCTTAATTGTTGCTTTATCAGCAGAGGCCGGCCTATCGGTAAGCGTACCTGCAGGTGGCAATACACCAGCCGCGTCTGGAGTGGTTCTTGCTCTCTCACGGATTCGGTTTATTATAGCAATAGCCCCGCTATGATCACCAAGTTCATTTAGGGCTTCTGCCTTCCACAAAAGCGCATCCCCATAGCGCATATAGATTTTATTGTTTGGAGCCTCATCGTTGCCTTTGTTAGACCCATCAGTACTGCCAAGCATCTTATTAATATTTTGTAATTCAGCATTTACAGTGTATAATTTTCTTGGATCATTCGGTTCAAATGCATCCAGGAAATCCTGCGATGGTGCAAAAAATCCCCATCCTAGAGGCGCGCAGATACCATTACCTCTTCTTGGTACAGCATTGGTCTGGTGGTCGAATGCAAAAATGACCTCGTTATCGGTAAATTCACTACGGAACGCATCAAAGTAATGGGTATTAAGGTCAAAACCTAAAGCGTTTAACTGATCTACTAACGCAGGTACATCGGCCCAGTTTTCATTGTATAGTTGTGTTTTGGCTAACAGGGCTATAGCGGCACCTTTTGATACCCGCCATTTCTCTGATTCAGAAGAATATTTTGACTGTGGCAACAATGGTATAGCCGCATTAAGGTCAGTTTTTATTTGCGCCCATACCTCTGCCTTGTCAACGCGCACCGCAAGTTCAAAAGACTGTTCATATGTCCTTACGGGCTCTAATAGTAACGGTACATCGCCAAAATTCGTTACCAGAGAGAAATAGAAATAGGACCTAAGGAAATAGGCTTCGGCAAGCAATTGATTTTTCCTTTGTGTTGTAATTCCTGTTACCGATTCTATATCGGGTTTAGTCAGGTGGAAAATAGCGATATTAATTCGTTTTATCCCTTCAAAGTTATATTTCCAAAGGCCATTAGGCCCGCCATTCGTTGACGTAAGGGTGAAATTATTGATCTCATCGATCCACGGCTGGTCTCCGTCACTGACCCATTTTTTTTCCATATCGTCAGATGCTATATCCTGCATCACATAATCATTTTGAAAAACCAGGCCGCCTGCCCAGTTCCATGTACCCAAAAGGTTAAGGCTGTTCGAAAGCATGTCATACGATGATCGCACAGAATTTTCCAGTATTGTCACCGTTGGTGTACTATCCGATTGATCCAGGGTCACATTACCGTAAGGCGGTTGATCAAGATCATCCTCGCACCCCGTTACTACCATAATTCCGACCAACAGGCTAATTTTTATAAAATTTTTCATAGTGTATTTTATCTATAGTTTTATTTTAGCGCCAAACATTATCGCAGCGGATTGTGGATAGGTTCCCATATCTACCAGCGCGGTTGATTCGGGATCAAGCCCCGAATACTTTGTCCATGTTACTAAATTTTGACCGGATACATAGATTCTCAGGTAATTCACCCCAGCCAATGCATCGCTGCTAAATGTGTATCCCAACTCTATGTTTTTCAGCCTCAGATACGATGCATCTTCTACAAAAGTGCTCGAGATCTTTTCTCCTCCAGTCCTGTTGAAAGTAAGCATTGGTATGGTATTGCTTGTTCCCTCTCCATTCCAGCTCCCAAGTACGGCAGTTGTTGAGTTAAAAAAGCGCGTATCATAATCGATGATCTGTTTAAGGTCATTATAGCGGTCTACATCTTCAACCCCTTGCAAGAGGAACGATAAATCAAAGTTTTTGTAGGATGCGTTAAAGGAAAGTCCATAGGTTATTTTCGGGACAGGGTTTCCTATAAAGGTGCGGTCATCAGCGTTTATCTGTCCATCGCCATTAAGGTCCTTGAAACGCATTGTTCCCGGCTTGCTATCGCCTACCTCTGTATACAATTGGGAATCTACCTCAGCCTGGTTCTGATAGATGCCTTCGGTAACGTAACCGTAGTAGGCATTAAGGGGCTGGCCTATAACCGTGCGGCTACGACCGCCAGCATCTTCCAACAGGCGCACATTTTCGTGAAGTTTAGTAACCTCGTTGTTTAGTGTAGCCATATTTGCATTAACACCGTACTTAAATTCATTATCATTGTTTTGAAAAGCGACGCCCAGTTCAAATCCTTTATTTACAACCGTACCGGAATTAACATATGTTGCCGCAATCGTGCTACCCGCTGTAACTCCTGGAGGAAGCACTGCCAGCAAAATATCATCTGTTTTCTTATGAAAATAGTCCGCGGCAAGTGTTAGTTTATTATCCAGCAGGCCAAGGTCAAGCCCTACATTTGTTTGAGTGGTCGTTTCCCATTTTACATCATCATTTCCAAAACGGGTTATCGTAGGCCCCAAAGGTGAAGTAACGTCAACAAAGGTCTGGTATGCTCCGTTTGGTATTTCCTGGTTACCGGATTGCCCCCAGCTCGCCCGTAGTTTCAGGTTGGATATCCAAGCCGTGTCTTTTAGGAAATCTTCATTACTTATTATCCAGTTACCGGCAAACGATGGGAAATACCCCCATTTATTGTTTGGCCCAAATCGCGATGATGCGTCAGCCCTAAGTGTAGCTGTTGCGTAGTATTTGTTATTATAACCGTAAGTTCCTGACCCGAAGAAAGACAACAGGCTCCAGCTTTGGGCACTGCCGTCGTTTGATGGACGTGGATAGGGTGAATCACCCAATGCCTGACCGCCGTTACCTAAATATCGGAACGGGTCGGTCGTGTTATCATAATTTGACCTCGCACCCACGATATTAGACCATTTATTTTTAATAAACTCGTGCCCTAAAAGCAGGTTTACACTATGTACATCATTAAATGTTTTAACATAGTTCAGGGTATTCGACCAGGTAAAAGTAACGTCCTGCGCCCTGCTCTCGCTTAAGCTGTTAGGCCTGTTTACTCTTCCAAGATTATAATAAATATCGTTTACGTCGGTGATATCCCTGTCGCCATAGTTTTCATAGAACGCTTTGTTATGGTAAAACTTCAGGTCCATGCCCAGGTTTGTCCTGAGTTTAAGTGATTTGTCCGATAAGAAACCATATTCTGCAAAAACATTACCGAAATTTTGGAATGTTTGTCTTACATCATCTGTAAAATGTACGATCGCCAGCGGATTTGAAGTAAACTCATACCTGTTGCCAAGATAATTCGTCGGGCTAACGTAAAATGGTAGATCTGTATATGGATTCCTACCTGTGTAGGTCGGGTCGTTTGGATTTTTGTATACAGGAATTACCGGAGGACGTAAAAAAGCGTGTCGAATTACACCCGGCGCGTCGCCACTGGAAGACAATTTGTCCTGATTCTGAAAGGTAATCTGCATATTTGCACCCACGGTAAAACGGTCACTTATCTTGCCATTAATGTTGGTCCGAAAATTTACACGCTTGTACTGATCATTATTATCTGTAACAATTCCATCCATGTCATAGTAACCACCCGAGATAAGATAACTCATCTTTTCCGAACCCCCACTGGCAGATAACTGGACGTTTCGTGAGACGCCCATAGTAAATAATTCATCCAGCCAATTGGTATTGGCAAGGTCAGTTCTTGTTCTCCTGTCAATAGCATAAGGGCTTTCGGATCCTGGAGCATTACCTGTAGTATTGTGCCACGATGTGTCCATCACCGATAAGTACTGGTCTGCATTAAGCATCTTGGGAAGGTTCGTGGCATAATGGATGCCTGTAAAAAAATCAGCGTCAAAGCTTGATTTACCTTCAATACCCTGTTTAGTCGTAACTATCACTACACCCCCCGATGCCCTTGAGCCATAAATGGCAGTCGCAGATGCATCTTTTAAGACAGATAAAGTTTTAATATCCTGCTGGTTAAGAAAAGTAATATCTCGGGTTGGAACCCCGTCAACAACATACAGTACTTCATTATTACCAATGGTGCCTTCACCCCTTATTCGTATTTTACTTCCATCGCCTGGTGCCCCGGTATTTGCTGCTACAAACACGCCAGCCGCTTGTCCCTGCAACGCTTGGGCAACATCGGGTACCCTTGTCTTGGCTAAATTCTCCATATTTACTTGTGTTACTGAACCGGAGATAGAACTTTTTCGTTGTCCTATATACCCAACCACTACAACCTCGTTAAGCGTTTTTGTATCGGCTTTAAGAGTTACACTTATCTGTGTTTGTCCATTTACTTTGACCTCCTGGATAAGGTAGCCGACATAGCTGTAAACAAGTACAGCATTAGGGTCGATCCCGGCGATCGTATAGTTGCCATCAAGGTCTGTCATTGTGCTCACCGATGTACCTTTTACGGTAATAGTGGCACCTGGTAGCGGACCGGTTTCATCGCTAACAACGCCTGTTACGTTTTGAGCGTATATGACATTTCCAAAAAACAATGTCAATACCATCAGAAGATTGTAAATATTTTTTTGATTCATAGCGATACTAATGATTGATTAATAACTGAGTTGCTTGTTTTCATGTTGATAAATTTTGGGCTTGTTGAACTAAAGTTAGTTTACTATATCGTTTGCGTTATAAAAGTAATTTATGCATAAAAAAACAGTGTACACTATTTCTTCAATTGTGTACACTGCGTATTATAATGTTGATTTTCAGTTGTTTGAAAAAAATGATTTCTTTAAGCTGTATTTCATCTGGTAGTTCTTTGGCGTTGTGTTATACAACTTTTTAAACTCGCGGTAGAAATAAGAGCGGTTGTTAAATCCCGATCTATAGCAAACCTCAGAAACTGTCAGCACATTTTTTCTCAAAAGCTCCGCAGCATATTTTAACCGGATCGTACGTATAAGATCACTTGGCGAAAGCCCAAAAATTTCCTTCGTTTTTCGGTACAGTGCGGAATTGCTTATGGCAAGTATTTTTTCTAAGAAAGCACTGTTCAAATGTTCACTATCAACATTCTTACGGACTAAGTCTATAACGACCTTTATAAAATCCTTGTCACTGTTACTCACATGGATCTGGGCAACTTCACCTGTCACTATATCGCTCGTAAAATGCTGTAGTATCCTTTGTTTCTCCTCTAAAAGCTTTTTTATCCTGATTAATAAATGATCCGGATAAAATGGTTTTGGTATATATGAATTGGCTCCATTTTCCAACCCTTCTATCCTGTGCACTACAGAATTTTTAGCAGTAAGCATAATAAAAGGAATATGGCATGTCCTGAGATCAGTTTTCACCGTTTTACATAATTCTACCCCGTCCATTATAGGCATCATAACATCGCTGATAATAATATCGGGAAGTTCAACTGCAATAGCTGCCAGTGCCTCTACTCCATTATAGGCTGATACTATCCGATATTCTTCTTTCAAAAGGTCGCTTAAGAAAAGGTGTATTTCTTTTTCATCTTCGACAATAAGTACTACTTTCTTTTGATTTTCAACTACTTCAAAAGCTATGATTTTATCCGATCTTATTTCACCGGTATCGTTGACCGATAATTCAACTACGTTTTTTAAGTGGTTTGAGATGGTGGCTGCGGACAGAACAGTGTCGATTTCTTTATCGCTAAAAGCTGAACGATCGCATGGTATAAGTATCTTAAACCGCGTTTCTTCATTAGGAATGCTTGATACAAAAATATCACCACGCAATACTGTAACAAGCTTTTTGATAAAGGCAAGGCCAATTCCGGTCCTGAACAATTCCGTATCAGAGCTCTGATTGGTATCAGATAGGAAAAAACGGTCAAACAGCGACTCTAGCTTATCCTTCGAGATACCTTTGCCTGTATTGGTAATAGTAAAATCAAACATTTTTGTACCGGTATTTTCTATAGTACAGCTGATGTTAATTTTTCCGTTTGCAGGAGTATATTTAAATGCATTGGACAGTAAGTTAAATATTATTTTCTCCAACTTATCTTTATCGAACCAACCCGATAACTCTTGCGGTATGTCAATCGTATAATCAATATTCTTATCAAAAGCCCAATCATCAAATAGTTCGGCAATCTGTTCCAAAAGATTCACCAGATCAAAATGTTTTACCGATACATCAAGATAATCGTATTCCGCCTTACGGAACTCTAGCAACTGTTGGGTAAGAAGCAGTAACCGTGATGTATTCCTTTGAATCATGGTTACAAACTTTTTATTTTTTACGTCAAGATTCCCTGATTCTGCTATTTTTTCGATAGGACCCGCAATTAAAGTTAATGGAGTCAAAAACTCATGGGCAATGTTTGTAAAAAAGGTAAGCCTGTTTTCATGCAGTTCTTCTTCGTTTTTTATAAACAAAAGCTTCTGCCTTAACGATTTTCTCTTTAAATAATAACTCATTACAAAAAACACAAATAATATTATGAGAATGCCATAAATCACTACGGCTGTGTTCGACTGCCACCACGCGGGATGTATTGTAATTGCAATGGCACGAACAGGTTTTGTCCAGACACCGTCAGCATTTGACCATCTAAGCCGTAACAAATAGTTCCCCCTTGGCACGTTTGTAAAGGAGATAACTTTACGGTTATCAATTGTATTCCAGTTCTTATCGAAGCCTTCGAGCTGGTAGGCATATTTGCATTTCTCATTATTGGTAAAAGTTAAGGCAGTAAGATGGATATCGAAGAAATTCTGGTCGTGGTTCAGTGCTATAGACGAGGGGATGGTGTGGTCAGGGGTTATCAATACACTTTGGTAGTAAGGCATATCCCTGTTTTGACCGCTTATCCGGTCAATGAAAAGATCGGGGAGCACTTTAGACTCCATTATTTTTTGAGGGAGGAAGTAGTTAAATCCTTTTATGCCTCCCATAAAGATATATCCAGAAATACTATCTCTATAAAAGGCGCCATCGGCGAACTCATTATTTTGGAGACCGTCATTTTTCGAATAATTAATGAATTTATCAGCATCGGTTATAAAATTCGATAGGCCGAAGTTAGTGCTTAACCAAATACTCGATTGGTCAGCAGAAACTATTCCGTGTATTGTGTTATTGGGCAGCCCATCCTTTACAGTGTAACTTTTAAAAATAGATTTTCCTGCATTATTTGTTTCCAGCGCATTCAGCCCAAAGCTTGTGCCAATCCACAATTTATTGGCTGAATCCTTTACAAGGCACAAAACATCGTTACTTGAAAGACTTGCAGGATCACCCGGATTATTCTTATAAGCGACAAATTTTTCTGTTTTCTTATCAAACAGATTCAAACCGCCCAAACGCGTGCCAATCCAAAGTTGTTCATCGTTACCTGGAATAATCGAGAATATAATGTTACTGCTTAGATTGCCCTGGCCTTCGGCATCAGCAGTATATCTTTTGAAATCCGATATCTTTAAGCCCACACCAGTTCTTACAATCCTGCACCGTATCATCCCATAACCATTTGTACCAAGCCAAATAAATCCGTTTTTATCCTGATAGATTGCATAGGTCGATTTAAAGTAGTCACATTTATTGGTTCCCACTATTTGCTTCCAGCTTATTAATCTTGAGCGTTCGCTATCAAAAACCTGGATTCCTGTACCGTCGGACCCGATATAAACAAGATTATCCGATCCGTTGTTTAGTGAAAACACCGAATTATGAATAGCGCTGTTATTTTCATCAAAGTTCTCGTACCTAAAAGGTTTCTCATTATGTTGTAAGAAACCGGATGGAAAGCGGAACAATCCTTTTCCTTTTGTACCTATAAAAAATGTACCGTCGCTGGCTTTAACAAAAGTCCTTACAATTCCACCATCAAGCTCATTCAGCTGTGTTTTGGTGACTAGGTTAAAGGACTTTTTTTGCGGCTGAATTTTAAAAACACCCTCTCCGTCTGTACCTATCCATAAAATATCTTCATTGCCTTCTCTTAAAGCTGTTATTTTTTGGCTGACGATATTTTTAATCCGGGATGTTTTAACGACCTTACCGCCAGCATCTATGGTCAAATAACCTGACTTGCATAAGAGTACAAGTCCTTCCTTGCTGTTGCCAATAATACTTTCAACATTTTTTTCTGCATCTACCCGATGTGTTTTGTTATCCATAGACAGTATAATCACCTCACCTGGGGTTGTCACCATACAAATATTCTGGTTCGGCATAATCTCAAATGTATCCACCTGCCCTGAAATACGTTTTGATGTGTCAATTGATTTTTTACCTGTGCTTGAGGTTTTAAGGTTCAGGCGGAAAAGATCGTTATCCTGCGTTAGCGCGATGAGTGTCCCGTTCCTTAAGAATCTTAGTTTCTTAATGGTTTTACCATCCAAAAAGCCACTGTCTATCTTTGTAAAGGAAATACCATTATAAAAACCTATCCCCCAGCCCTTAACCGCACAAAATACATTTTTAGAATTGTCAATAGCCATATTAAATTGAGCCTCAGACAAGGGTGTATTGCTGTCCTTTGAAAATTGAAAACTAGTAAATGTATTGGTGTGTTTATCATAACTGTTAAGCCCATGCATGGTAAGTATCCATATTTTTCCAGCCCTATCTTCACCTATGTTTAATATTACCTGGTTGCTTAGCGACTTTCTATTGCCTGGTTCGGGTCTGAAAATTTTAAATTCATTACCATCATAACGGTTTAAGCCATCCCAGGTTCCAATCCAAATTAAATTTTCAGAATCCTGAAATATGCAATTTACCGAACTGTTCGAAAGTCCTTTTGTATTATCTAATTGCTCTACAGTATGAGCATCGGATATGGCATCACTGTTTTGTTTAAGTGCCCTTAAACCGGTTTTAGCTTTTAGTATTCTTCCGTCCTTTATATGCAAAGCCGTCTTTGCACTATTTTCGCATGAAAACAATGCAATAAGACTTGCGATAATAGGTAAAATTTTTGCTTTCAATGTAAGTATGTTACGCTGCGATGAATCTAGCTAATATACAAACAATAAATGCCCCATTGTCATTATATACTATGTTTAATTGTTGAATCGTTAATATTACCACGTTATAATTAAGCTCTTGTGTATCCTATTTTCAAGAGTTACTTTATGCATCAAATCGCACGCCAGTTCAGTCGTATCTGATTATTGATTCTTCCTCAACATATGCACAACTTCTATTCCACTCAATGTTCTCTTTGCCGATTCGAACCTTTTTAAGCCTAAACCATTTTGTATTCTCCATTTAATAAAACGATGATCCTCCTCCAAAATATTATTTAAATATTTACATTGTCGAATCTCAATTTTAGACAACGAACGTTTATTATAAACCTTGATAGCTCCAGTATTGGAACCACTTTTGTCAATAGTAATTATTATTGGTTTACAATTATTAGTAATAGCTTTGATTAGAAAAGACTGGACACTCATCCTTTGCCTTCTTTTGGTCAACAGAAAATCAACTGTATTACCTGATTTGTCAACTGCCCTATACAGATAACACCAAACAACTTTCATTTTAATTTATGTTTCATCCATACTGTAGCTCTACCAACTATGAGTTTTCTTTTTTTCATTTGCAAATCGATAAATAGCGTAAACTTATACACCCAAGGTTGGATTGTAGTATATTCAACCTGAATGCTGCGCATCTTCATTATCTCTTCGACATCCCTATAGCTCAATATGAACCTAAGGTTAAAATATACTTCCTGAAGAATCATATATTCGAATAGCAATGAGTTTTAGTATCCGTGAAATAAAGATTTTAAAGATTAAAATGTAGATGTGGTAGACCCATTATGTTTTGGCTGTTTATATTTCTAAATTAAACATATGATTCTCTACACTAATTTTAGAAAATCCAAATATAGTTTGTGCCGATCCGGTGGCAATTCAAATCCCGGTGTTTCATAATAATTACAAATTTCCGAAATCTTCTTTAATGCGCTAGTTTGCACTCCAATATATATAGTATTGGAGTTTGTCTGTACATAGGGTATAGCGCAATTACCTTTTTTAAGAGGCTCTATAACAGAGATTGGATAGGATAAATTTTCAAATGCAGTAAAAACAGCGTCTATTGTGGTAAAATAATTTACATGATATAATAAGTCACTAATAAGTGAAGAGATATATCGAAGTTCAGTCTCCGATGAACCTGTTACTTTATCTTCAGGAATAAATTTGAGGAGAAATGACTCCAATAAATTTTGATTGATGATTTTCCTTACCATAATTAGTAATTTATGCGATTGATTTATTTAAATAGTAAATAATTACTTGTCATAGTAATTATACTCGGCGCTTATAGCATTTTACAATAACATAGTGTTCTGTTTATTTATTCATAACTAATTGCTAGAATTTATAATGCTTAACTACATAGATTTAAAGTATATTTGCTAAAAAAACACAAAGCCTAACTTACAACCTTACTACGATGTCAGTGCATTTCAATGTTTTAATTCTCAGACTGTTTACTAAAAAAAATCAATTATTAAAGTACTATTTGATAGTTTTTTTCAAACAGATTATTTATCCAGATAATTATTTATTAGATAATAACTTCCCTCTTAGCAATTTGTGGGATTTTCACTCAGACAATTGATTTTAATGTGATGCTTAATACTGAATATCCCAGATATTTAACTATAAATCTGCGTTACCACACAGTTATATACAAAGCAACCACATAACTATGAATTAATTATTATCAGAGTGATAGCGTAGAGACTTTTATTTTATCCATACTTAAAAATGGATAAAATAATCGTTTCTAAATTCAATATACTTATAATTCATTTTCGTGATGCTATATTCTAAAAAAAACGTGTTTATAATATTGTCCTTATTAATAAATTATTTCAGCTATGGACAATCAGCTATTTCTTACAAAGAAGCTTTGATACTGAAAAATATAAGATCAAACCCTGAGTTTGTACAGAAACTGGTCAGGGAAGTATTAGGCGGCGATGAAAAGCTTGCAGATACGACTTACGCAAACATGTACATATATTATGGCTTCACACATTATCAGCTTAATAACTCAGACTCTGCATTATATAGCTATAAAAAATCTCTCATTTATTCTGATAGATATCCAAAGCACCGAGCAAAAGTATATTTGAACTTAGGCATGCTTTACAGAAAACTAATGAATTATGATACTGCAATCAAATATCTTACGCAATCTGAAACTTTATATAACGAAATTCAGAACAAGCATGGTGTTGCTATGGTTTACGGTGAAATTGCATCGGTCTATAATCAACAGTTAAATTTTGATAAATCAATTAATTACCTTTTGAAGGCTCTTGATATACTTAAGCATCTAAAAAAGCCAAATCTTATAAATCCGATTAAACAAAGATTAGCGGGAACATATATGGGAACAAAAAATTATCAATTTGCAGCTGATATATATATTGAAGTTTTAGCCTATTTTAAAGATGAAAATTTAAAAAATTATTATGTAACATTAGTGAATTATGGACAATGTTTATTGCTATTGAACAAGTATCAAGAAGCCGAAATTACATTAAATGCTGCATTACCTGGGCTTTTAAAATATAATGATATTGAATCTATTGCAATGGCCAATTCCTGGCTCGGCGCAATAGCGTTTAAACAAGGAAAAATAAATAAAGGTGAAGAATTATACGACGGTGCGTTAATAACATTATATGATAAAAAATCATATAGCCTTCCCGTTATTTTGGGACATTATATTACAAATCTCAATCAAAAAGGTAAATATCAGAAGGCTGCAAAAATACTTTCATATTCAGAAAAATATTTAACAAGTCTAAATTATAACGTAGAAACTTTAGCAGAATTAGAAGAACAAAAAGCTATAACATATAAAAATATTAATGCTAAAGATAAAAGTATTGCGTCACTAGAAAAGGCATTAAACATAAAAAACAAAATCAATTATAATGACAATCAAGCTGTACTACGCAAGCTACAAGCTCACTATCAAAACACATTACAGCGTGAAAAAAATCTTAGTCTTAAAACTAACAATCGGTTATTAAAAGTAAGGGTAGAAAATGAAACACAGCAAAAAATTATTATTACAGTATTATTTCTATCCACATTAGGCATAATACTAGTAGGTTATCATTTTTATCTTGCAAAGAAAAAACTTACTTCTGAAAAATTGAAAATTATAACATTGAGCAAAGAGAAAGCTACGCTGCAATACAAGCAGGAACAACAATCAACTAAACAATTAAAGAAATCGCTCCTGGAAAAGCAGGCAGATCTTGTATCGGGGGCTATGAAGCTTGCTATAGTACAGGAAAATATAAATGAAATTCTATTTACAGTGAAAAAGGGTCAAAATAATTTAGATACTACATTTTTAACAGGTAAACTGGAAACTCTCATTAAACAGGAAGACTACTGGGAAGTATTCGAAAAAAAGTTCAACGAAGTACATCCATACTTTACAACACACTTATCTGAGGCTTATCCTTCACTAAATAAAACTGACTTATTTTTTGCATCATTATTAAAGTTGAAACTCCCATATAAAGAGATAGGAAAACTAATGGCAATTTCACCCGACAGCGTAATTAAAAAAAAATATCGCTTAAAAAAGAAAATGATGATTGAAAGTGAGGATGAATTTGATAAAATACTTTTAAAGATGTAAATAATTCTCAAAAAAAACTAACATACCCCAAAAACAAAAAAAATTAACACTTTATTAAGTCTTTTAGGCATTTTGTCCACCTAATTGTCCATGTAAGAATTTAACTATATCGCTCGTCTTGAGGTATTTTTGACGTCAATCAAAATAAATAAATCCTTACTATTTATGAAATCTTTATTACGCATGTCAAAACTAATCTTGTTAAAATCTAGATGCTTTTCAATTTTTTTTTTGTTTACAACACATTACAACTGGATAATATTCCCAAATTTTCATTACTCCCAACTTGAGCTAAATATTGCTATACCCCCAAAAAAAACACTAAAAATATATTATAAGTTTGGCAGGACAAGTTTAAATTTATTGTTATCAATCAAAAAATATTGCTTTATCAATACGATTTAATTAAAACATATTTCACTCAATATACTATAATATTTAGCAAATCAAAAAGTGTCAATCAGTTAATTAAAAAACTTTAATTACGCGCAATACTAATATATAATGAGCATTAAGTAAGTTCAATCTTGACTTATGTCCGAATATTAATATACATACATTGCCATAACACACCTGGGACTAATTTGAATATTACAGATCTGTTAATTATAAGACCGGAAACCCGTAGCTAATTACGGCATCTACTTCTATAACAGATAGTGAAACCATGCCTATAAACAAAACTCTTACTTATTTGATATTAAATCCAATTAGTGTCCACAAATAAACTATCAGCCTGATAACTAAAACGTATTCTCCCGATGCTAAATTTGAAATATTCGGGAAATCCCAAGACATTAAAAAAATACTTGCATAAAACAATTTACAAGTATTTCAATACCAATTTACAACCCCATAAGTAAATGAATCGAAAAAATCTATCCAGCCTTTTTTCCTCACTTAAGGAAAATAAATATCCCGAAGTACAAAATCAGGTACAACAGTTTGACATGGAATTTATTCCTGAAAATCTTAGCTGGCAGTTAATGTTAGCTGATGAGAAGTTCAGATTTATAGGAAAGACAGAGATATTTGGGCTTTATGCGCACCTTATAAACATTAGTTTTCTCGAATTTATAAAATTGATTAAGCAACCATTTTTACAAACTCATATTGATCTTCTGCAATACATATTAACCAAATATCCTAATCAGCAAAATCTCTTACGCAATCATATAACTTTTGAAATATTACTGCCCCTGAAATTAGCTGAAGAATATTACTATGTAAAGCAGTCTATAACTCCGTTGAGGATTAACAATGCTATGTATGGTTTACAGTTTGTAAACATACCTATTAAAAAATACAATAATGAACCTTATAAAATTGAGGTGCTATTTAATTACAAAAAGGATGAACAGCTTTCTAAAAATATTGTCGAAAAACTAGCCGCACCTAGCATCTTTACTAAACAAGAAAGCAGCAATTTGGAAAATATCATACAAAAGCTATCAGCAGAAGAGATTGCAACACTCCAAAACAAGACTAAAGCCGCTGTTTATAAATTGAATAGAAAAATATTGGAAAAAATTTCTTCATTCTTTGATATAGAGTTTACCAATGTTTCCGAGGCAGCACAATTTTTTTGTGAATGTTTCCCCCAAACAAATAAACAGAATCATAATTAAAATGACCTAAAAGTATTACACTGATACCAATACTAGAAAAGCGACACGATAATTTTGCCCTATAATGCTATAAAAGTAGAAATAAATTTTTACCCCCGGAACAATAGTTATATATAATTAACACTTTTTAACATGAACAAAAAATTATTATCTGTCGCTGCTCTCCTACTTAGCGGATATGCAGCTTATTCACAGGTTGGTATCGGCACCACTACGCCGGATCCAACGAGCCAATTAGAGGTTCAGGCTCCAACAAAAGGTATTTTAACTACACGTGTAGCTTTATCGTCTATTACTTCACGTGCGCCCATTACAGATGCACTCGGAGCTCCTGCAACTTCGTTACCAAACGGTTTGCTTGTTTATAATACAGCAACAGTTGGTACAGACATCGTTCCAGGATTTTACTACTGGGATAGCAATAAGTGGAAACAAATTCTTAATGCTGATGACGAGATTTTAACAACACTAAATTATGACACAACAACTAACTTTTTAACATATACTGATGAAGAGGGTGTTGCGACTAACATTAACCTTAAGACTATCGTTGACGATTTAGAAACTGTAACAACTCTGACTTACGACGATGTTGCCAATACAATGACATATACTGATGAGAATGGTCAGGATAACGTACTACCGTTGGCTCCGGATGTTCTTACTACTATTGGTTATAGCAACGTTACCAAAAACCTAACGTATACTGATGAAGAAGAGCAGGCTACAGCGATAAACCTTGATCCTATCGTTAAGGATTTAGAAACTACAACAACTCTGGGTTATAACGATGTTACTAATGAATTGACATACTCTGATGAGGATGGCAACAATACAGTAATTACATTAGAAGAAGATGTACTTACTACTCTTGGTTATGATAATGTTACTAAAAACCTAACCTACACAGATGAAGAAGAACAGGCTACAGCGATAAACCTTGATCCTATCGTTAAAGATCTTGAGACTACAACAACTCTGGGTTATAACGATGTTACTAATGAATTGACATACTCTGATGAGGATGGCAACAATACAGTAATTACATTAG
>Ga0265797_10002406_pt1 | contig 31542 bp, 29 predicted proteins | sample P2T30metagenome_FD_192433 | JGI IMG/M metagenome (GOLD analysis project Ga0265797, IMG submission 192433) | Plant litter microbial communities from East Loma Ridge, Irvine, California - P2 T30 | ecosystem: Environmental > Terrestrial > Plant litter > Unclassified | place: USA: California... | reverse complement strand
TCAAACACCGCGTCCATCGCTCCATCTCCCACGTAAACCCCATGGTAATTCGTCAGTAAGCCAAAGCCCTCGACTCCTTCCTCCACACATTTCCCCATCTCCGTCAAACTCGCGTCAACATCCGGCAACGGCAGTGCAGCCCAGACACCAAATTTCTCAGGATGTTGCTCCTTGAGAGATGAGGCATAGGCGTTGCATTGCCGTGTTAGATCGATTGCTAATCTCGGATTGCGCAGGTCGATGTTTGTCCCCGGGCTGGAGATGGAGAGGATGGATTTGGAGACGTTGGCTGTTTCCATCATTTCAAGGTGTTGGGGTGGAGACCAGGAAGGGATCGCGGGCATGCCGTCGGGATGGGAGTGCCCATTTTCGGCGAGAGCGGTGCGGTAGAAGGGTGGGAGGAAGTGCGAGTGGACGTCTATTCGTTGGGGGAGGGGGTGTGTCATGTTGGCTGTGGTTGTCGTTGTGCGTGCTAGGAGGATGATTAGGCTGGGGATGGATGGAAGCATTGTGGTGGTACCTTTTTGAGATGGAAGTGATGGAAAGATCAGGTCAGGTATTTTTACAGCGAGTCGACTTGTGTACCTACTGGACTTTTCGCTCTTGTCAGAAGTAACGAATGCTATGGTTACCTAGGTACTTATGCAATGCAATGCGCGGCACCTGCATCAAGTGATCCATTGACATCCGGCACCCCGCTCCGATGGTTACACTTACAGAGCGAGAGCACGTTGGTCATCGTGCAACTCTAACAGTAAGGACCTGTAGATAGGTACTGCGCCTCTATTATGTGTGATCATACTGCGCCCGCAAGCTGGTCCAGCAATTGCAAGCTTGGGGACTGGATGGCTACTGCATTCGGACGAGACTTCTCAATCCAACGCAGGATGTAGTAATCAACAACGTGATAGCAGCTGCTCTTAGTATTCGATTCGAAACTACATGACTTTCACCGCACGATGCTTCACCCATTGAACTATCGCGTCAGAGCTTCTGAATGCTCAGTGTGGCACGCATGCGCCGATAAAGGATAATGATCCTGACCGTCGATCGCGTGCCCCACCCGCGCCTTCCAGATGAGCGGCGGGTCAACTTTTTGTTCCATCACTTGCAGCCATGACACAACGTCGTCCGCCACACCACCTTTCCCTCTACCCTCAGTCGCGCCTTCACGATGGAGCGGATTACGGATAAGATCAATGCGCTGCCCGATGGCGCCAACTACTTCTCGCTCGAGTTCTTTCCGCCCAAGACGGCCATGGTGAGTCTGCCCCGCTCGCACGCGACGAATGTGGAGGGCCGCAGTATGGATGGCGAAAGAACATCGCGAAAGAAGAATTGGTCGCTAATGGCTCTCTAGGGATTTGCGAACCTCCAAACACGTTTAGAGCGCATGTCGCAGGCTCTCCGACCTCTCTTCGTTACCGTGACCTGGGGTGCTGGCGGATCAACAGCCACCAAGTCGCTCGAACTCGCAGAGATATGCCAGCGCCAATTGGGCCTCACAACATGTCTACATCTTACGTGCACGAACATGAACCGCCAGCTCATCGACGACGCGCTCGAACAGGCAAAGGTGCTGGGCATACGGAATATCCTGGCGCTGAGGGGTGACGCGCCACGGAGCGACGAGTACAGAGATGAGGGAACACCACCGGAACAAGACTCGAACAAGGACTTCACTTGGGCAATTGACCTGGTCAAATACATCCGGAAAGAGTATGGAGACTATTTCTGCATCGGTGTCGCTGCGTATCCAGAGGGCCACTCGGATCAGAGTCATCCCAAGGATCAAGATCCGCTGCACGACCTGCCATACCTGATTGAGAAGACCAAGGCTGGCGCAGATTTCATCATGACCCAGCTCTTCTACGATGTTGAGGCGTACGACAAGTTCGAGAAGATGCTGAGGGAGCACGAGAGCGGAGTGTTCAAGACGATACCGATCATACCGGGGCTGATGCCAATACAATCCTACAAGATCTTGCTCAGGACGACGAAACTATCGCATGCGAAGCTACCGTCGGATATGCTGAAGCGACTGGACGCGGTAAAGAGCGACGATGAAATGGTGAAGCAAGTTGGCGTCAAGATTATGGACGAAATGGTGGAACACATCAAGGCGCGGCCGGATACTTGCAGGAGAGGTTTCCATTTCTACACGCTGAATCTAGAGAAAGCCGTGTCACACATCGTGGAAGACACCCACCTCATACCATCGACTATCGAAGACGACGACGATGTCATTGTCGAGACCACGCCCGCCATCAACCTTGAGCCACCACCGAACGGCATAATGCCGCGCAGGCGGCGATCATCTGCTGTCAACTCCGGCCCGCACAACAGAGTAATAATATCACACCCGTCTGCGGCCAAGTCAAGCAATCATTCGTACGAAGCTACGGAGGAGGAAGCTGGTGTACCAAGGGGTCCGATCAACACCCGGGCGAACACACTGGCAATCTCAGAGGGTGAAGGCTCATTGGGTCGCGAAGCCACTTGGGATGATTTCCCTAACGGTCGTTGGGGTGATGCACGTTCGCCTGCCTTTGGTGAGATCGATGGCTACGGTCCAACCCTCCACGTCTCAACACCGCAAGCTCTCAAGCTCTGGGGCCATCCCGTCGAGAAGGACGACATCTCGAAACTCTTCCGCCGCCACATCGAAGGAGATCTTGAGGCCATACCATGGAGCGAACAAAGTCTGTCTCCCGAAACCCTGACCATCAGCAAGCAGCTGCTTGCGCTCAACGCAAAGGGCTGGTGGACAGTCGCCTCGCAACCTGCCGTTAATGGCGTCAAATCCACCGATTCCGTCTTCGGCTGGGGTCCCAAGAACGGCTACGTCTTCCAAAAGCCATTTGTCGAGTTCTTCATCCCCGCCTCCGAATTTGCCACACTCAAACCTAAGCTCGACGCCCATGAGCAAGTTACTTACTTCGCTGGTAACGCCGCCGGGGAGTTTGAAGCTAGTCAAGAGGATGGTGTGAACCCTGTTACTTGGGGTACATTTGCCGGCAAAGAGATTGTCACGCCTACTATCATCGAGGCTGTCAGTTTCAGGAGTTGGCTTGACGAGGCGTTTAGCATCTTCAGGGAGTGGCAGAGGATTTACCCGCCGAGAAGCGCGAGCAGTACATTGCTTGGAAAGCTGAGGCAAGATTATTGGCTTGTTAATGTTATTTGGGGTGATTTTGTCAATGGCGAGGGATTGTGGGAGTTCTTGGAACAGTAGGTTGTATTGTAGATGTAGGTATGGGAACCTTCTGGAATTTAGGCATCGTATACGCCAGTCAGACGTGCCTTGTTCGCCTCCAACGTCGATGGAAGGGCGTGAAAAACATCACGGTTCTGCAATCTCTCATGCCCGCGTCAGGTCTTTCTTGCGTTGGTACTTGTCCCAAGGCTGGAACGCCACTTCCTTTCTATTGGACTCAGCCTGAACCAGGAAGAAAGCACCCCTACCCCGCCCCGCAAGTGTCCATCATAACCTCTCTGTTCACACCGTAATCCCTTCTCTTATCATGCATCACTTCCCCACTTACCCTCGACGCCGCTTTTGTACCGTCGCAAGAAATGGCTAATGGCAACCCAACACATTCTTCACCATGGACCGACACCCTTCTAGCCCCATTTGGTCGCACAGGTTATCGTACGGCAGGTGATCTGCTTTTTCAATCGCCACCACCTTTGCCACAAGAGGCGTGGGATTTAAGGGACGAAGCCGATACAAGCGATGAAGACGATGAAAGTTGGCTGACCGGTGACGACGACGACGTCAACAACAACAACAACGAAAAAGAAGTAGAGAGAGCACAAGAAACAAATTCAACCCTGCGCGCCAAAAATCGAAGCACCTATACAGGTCATGATGATCAGCTGCCCGCAGATGAAGAACCTGTTGTTGTGAAGGAAGACCCGACGCCGCAATCAGCCATCGCAGCTTGGAACATCCACTTCAGTAGCCGACCCCAATTGCAACTGGCACGTGAAGATGCACTTCCGTTTGCAATAGGACAGAGTCTGGGTGGCGGCGGTGTCGGGGTGGTCTACGAGACACACATTGATGGGGTGCCTCTGGCATTGAAACGCACTTGGACACGCAAGATGTCTACCCAGCAGCTCAATGAGATCAAGATCCTGAGCCGGATGTCAAAGAATCGCCACCGTCATGTTGTGGAGCTGATTGGATCTTATGTTAAGAAAGAAAGAAGGGGATTTGAAATTGGCATGTTGATTTGGCCAGTTGCTCAGACAGATCTTGCAGCATTGCTTCACGACATTGGGGTTCTAACGCAATACTACTGGAAATATCTTGAAACGGATTGCGATGAATCGCCTCAGCTAGCAAGCTCGGTAGTAGAGAAGATTCGTGAGTCGATGGAGCCACTTCTTGCTCTCATACCGTCCGGTGTTTCGCGACCAAGTCTCTCTTTGCGAGGGGATGTCCTGCAACTTCTACCTATGTGCGGGCTTCGTGTCAGGCGAAGCTTAGGGTGCATAGCTAATGCGGTTGCTTATCTCCACGAACAAAATATCCGACACAAGGATCTCAAACCCTCCCAAATCCTGCTGTCAGCCCAAGGACTCTGGCTGGCAGACTTCGGTTGGTCTGCGGATATGTCCGAGCTTAGCAGCAGTGTCACCAGTGGTGGTGATGTGATAACTGCTAAGTACCAGGCACCCGAACGAGCGAACCTACAGCCCTGTGGACGGGCAGAGGATATATTCTCTTTAGGATGCATTTTCCTTGAAATGACCTATTGTACAAGTCCATTACCTTCAGATATTCCACGCCCTTGGTTGCAAAGAGCGTGGTCATTCCAGGCAAACCTCAAACATGTGCAAGACTGGATGGAGCCCTTGTATACAGCCGGTTCCATCGCGGAAAATTTCAAAGAAGATGGACTTTACCGTATTGTGGAGTGTATTGCCAGGTTGCCACGGCTGTTAGTCCCAATGCTAGCACCTGTTAGCAACAATCGCCCCTCCATCCAGGATGTTCTACATGTTCTTTCCGCGACACCCTTGGTCGCAAACGGAACGACTGCGTTTATAGCCGACTGTTGTGCACCGCGTATGCACCTCACATCCGTCTGGGAAATTGCAGACATCATTGAGCACGATGGAGAGACAAACGAAACGTAGGATCGACAAGAAAGTGGACACGATTGTCGTCCATACTGAATCTACTCAATCACGAGCGCGTTATCCACGAGAGTTTCCAGACCCCTCGCGGAGTTGTCGACTAGTTCCGATTGCGTGCCTCACAGCATACGACACAATATACACACACGAGGAGCAGGACTACTCACTCCTGCTTGAGGATCAGGTTCATCAAGCGACCATCTCATCCACCCGGATTGCTAATACAGTCATCGAAACCCGACTTAGGTTTCGCTTGCGACACGACGTTTCGACCCCGCGATTAGCGATTTCCAGCAATGAATAAGTACCAAGGCTTTCAATCAGGGTTGGAGGAATCGTTTGTGAGCATGAAAAAGTCGTTCCGGCTGTAGGCTTTGCGAGCCTAGGGCGGCGAAGTGCTGCGGAGAAAAGGAGCCCGGCTTTGCTATAGTCAAAAGTGAGCTGTGCATCCAAGTAAGCGTATCACAAGGCACGGTATTGATGTCATATCGACGTACTATTTCATTCAGACTACATAGTCGCAAGTTCAACTATGTGCCCGAGTATATCCTAATTTACACAACTTCCACATACACTCCCGTCCTTACGAAGAGGCATTTCTGTGGACGCAACTCCATAACGCCAGCCATGCATAATTTTCTGGCTTATTAGCTCTTCATGAGGTGAAAAGCAGACACCAAAAACAAGAACAATGCTCGGATGAAGAACGAGAAAACGGTGTAGTGGCACCGATAGAACAAAAGCAACGCTCTTTGACTTACTGGACTAGGTCCCGAGTTTCCCCAAATTCGCCATTGACTGGCGCTGATCGTTTGTTCAAAGATGCCGGAATCGAAGTATTCGTTTGGCGATGTGGTGATCCAAAAGCCTCTTCCCATTTGAAAAAGACTAGGGCAATAACGGCGTACATACCGAAGCAATGCGATCGCTCACAACATGCCCGCGGCAGCCAAATCACGGTAAACCTTCTCCGGCATGACGTTGCCTTCGTTATCCTCCATCTCGACCACATTCTCCGCGAGCAGCTTCTGTTTCTTCTGGTCCTTCTGGATCTTGCGCCACAGCTCCTCAGCCTCCTGTATGCTTGTAATCTCTCGGAAGAGGGTGGTGTTGGTGATGCCGAGACACTTGAGACCGTGGATGTGGCGAGGCTCGTTGAAGTGCTTGTCGAATGCGCGCCTACCCATGTATACGAAGTTTCCGCAGATTTCGCAGGGGAATTCGACGCCCAGGCCGTGGAGCTTGTACAGCCAGAAGGGAATGGGCTTGCCGTCCCAGGCGAGCGGCAGCTTGAGCGGGTTGTAGATCTTGTCTTCGCTGTCGGATTCGTTGTCCTCCTTTTCTCCGCCGTTCTCGGGCTGCTCTGCGTATAGCTGCTCTAGCTCTTGTTGGCGCTCGCGCTCGGTCATACCCTGCTTCCGCTCGACGTTGACCTTGGTGTCGCCGCGCTCCGTCTGCATGGCTGCAGCGAGCTTCCGTATCCTGAACTCGCGCTCGGCGACTGCTCGCTCCTTGAAGCGTTGCAAGTCTGAGGCACCGTTCGCGTGCTTTTCAGCGTCCTGCGCGCCGTTCTGACTCTCTTGTAGCGCCTTCTTGTGTTTTTTGCCTGACAAATGTGCTTCGTAAACGGTCTCTTTCGAGAAGCCTTTCTTGCAGGCTGAGCACCAGATGCCCTCTCCCTGCGCTTCACCGTTGACTGGTGCAGACGCTGTGGACTTCTTCTCCCAGCCTGGAACTGCGTCTTTCTCCCATGCCTCCTCAAACTCCTTGTCGAAGCTGGTGAAGAGCTTATCCAGGTTCTCTAGCGGCTTCGTCCGTCGCATGAAGCTCTCGAGGTAATCTTGCAGCGCTTTGAGGTAATGAAAGTAGGCCTCTGATTTCTTCTGGTCGCGCCGAATGTTGCATTGTGGAGGGGTGAAGATATCGAACTTGTCGAGGTACTCCAGATAGGTAAGACGGCGCGCGTTCTGCTGAACGGGAAGGTTGAGGTACTGCTCGTGCAGAGTTGTCAGGTCGAAGAAGCGACCAAAACCCTCCTCGCCGGTGAACATAGAGTCGATGGCTGCGATCGATGCCGTGTGGTCTTCGGGTGAGCGTTTCTTGTAGGCCTTCTCCAGGTTCTCGACAGGCTCGTTCGGGTATCGGCTGTGGAAGTCCTTGATGGATGCGATCTCCTTCATGAAGGACTCCATGGGGTCGCCGTGGGTGAGACCGCGCACCTCGTCCTCCTTCTTGCTGTCCTCATCCTGGTAGATCTTCAGTAGGCGGCTCGACTGGCTCTCGATCTGCTCCAGGAATCGCGCAATGTCGTGGTCACGTGCGAGGCGATCGCGAATCTGATGAGATGTTAGCACGCAGTTCGCGACGGACGCGAGGGTAATGCCTACATGCGGGGGGTCTTCTAGGAGTCGCTCGGCAGCGGCGTCCTCGAGGCGCTCGAGGTCCTCGTGGAGTTGGCGCTGATCTTCCAAAAGCATGCTTGCGGTCGCCTAGAGTAACTATGAGTCTTGGTATAGCAGCGGTTCGGTAGTAGATGTGCAGACCTTTGCGGCGGTGACGATGTCGAGCTGGTGGTGGAGCCTGTCGCGGCGACATAAATCGCAGAACGCGCTAGTCAACGGGGCTAGCGCGCCGAGGCTCCGGCCCTCCGCAAAGCTGAGGCGCAACTGCTCCAAACTTTCTTGCACATCGCGGTCGACTCGAAAACTACCAATCACCCATACCAACCCCGGCTTCACATTCACGATGGCGGACGGAATCGACCGAAATGCGGACGACAAGATCGAGTTCTCCACCTCCAAGGAGGTCACGGTCGCGCCTACCTTCGAGGCCATGCACCTGAAGGAGAACTTGCTACGCGGCATCTACGCCTACGGATACGAGTCGCCCTCAGCTGTGCAGTCGCGTGCTATTGTCCAAATCTGCAAGGGTCGCGACACCATCGCTCAGGCGCAGTCCGGAACAGGAAAGACCGCGACTTTCTCCATCTCCATCCTCCAGGTCATCGACACGGCTGTGCGCGAGACACAGGGTACGTCATATCAGATTGGAGAGATAGAACTTTGCTGATGAGATATAGCACTCGTGCTTTCACCCACGCGCGAACTTGCGACCCAGATCCAGCAGGTTATTATGGGTCTCGGCGATTACATGAACGTGCAATGCCATCCTTGCGTCGGAGGAACAAACGTCGGCGAAGATATCCGCAAGCTCGACTATGGTCAGCACGTTGTCTCTGGAACCCCAGGACGTGTAGCCGACATGATTCGCCGCCGCAACCTCCGCACACGCAACATCAAGATGCTCGTTCTCGATGAAGCCGACGAGCTCCTCAACCGAGGTTTCCGCGAGCAAATCTACGATGTCTACCGCTACCTCCCACCTGCCACCCAAGTCGTTGTCGTTTCAGCCACCCTCCCATACGATGTGCTCGAGATGACAACTAAATTCATGACGGACCCCGTGCGCATTCTGGTTAAGCGCGACGAATTGACGCTAGAGGGCCTCAAGCAATACTTCATCGCTATCGAGAAGGAAGAGTGGAAATTCGACACCCTGTGCGATCTCTACGACACACTCACCATCACACAAGCAGTTATCTTCTGCAACACGCGCCGCAAGGTTGACTGGTTGACGGACAAGATGCGCGACGCCAACTTCACTGTATCCTCTATGCACGGAGAGATGCCGCAGAAGGAGCGAGACAGCATTATGGCCGACTTCCGTCAGGCCAACTCTCGCGTGCTCATCTCGACCGATGTGTGGGCGCGTGGCATTGACGTGCAACAAGTGTCGCTCGTCATCAACTACGATCTGCCATCGAACCGTGAGAACTACATCCACAGGATTGGTCGAAGTGGACGATTCGGACGCAAGGGTGTAGCCATCAACTTTGTCACTCAAGATGACGTTCGCATCCTCCGTGACATTGAGTGTAAGTACTATTCAGCTTTTTCTTGAGACATCCGCTAATCCTCATAGTGTACTACTCTACCCAGATCGACGAAATGCCCATGAACGTTGCGGACCTCCTCGCGTAGAATCTCGAGCAGAATATATACGCATTGCATGCAATCGAACACGGGGCACAGCACAGATTCACGCTCACCGTACTGAGGTCACAGAGACTCTCACTCAAGGGACACGCCCGCTTCGGCGGCGAATTGGAAGTGGAGGAAGGGGCTCTTTAGCCGAACAGTAAGCCTACCTCTGTCGCAAGGCTTCTGTCACCTGGCTAACTTTGCGACTCTGACCAGAACGAAATTGTAATCAATACCCATAACGTACTCACAATTTATGAGACCGATGACCAGCCGATAAATTGTGGTGGCGGTACCTCCAAGATTAGATCTGGTTCCGACCATCGCTATCGTGATACAATGATTGGCAGTTTGCGATATATTCATGACACACGGTTCCGATCACATATTCCTTAAAATCCAACAAGTGCTCTTCTGCCACGTTCCGACATATCCGCAATTCTACGAGGAAGGAAATATGTTGAGTTCAACGCCCTTGGCAGCTAGGCCCGCAATCTCAACACAAGATCTTGCTGTCCTAGCGTTAGTAATTGAAGATGGCCTCATTCTGTTTTTGGACCACCCCATGGGTCGAGTGGTTTGTTTCCGCTATAGCGTTCTCCGCACATCCTCGTGCATATTATTATCAACAATACGTCTTCTCTTTCTCTAGTAGCAGACTCGATCGCCTGGCTGATGCGATAGTGCACCCTCTGAGGTAACAATCAATACGACTGAGGTAGCAGCGCTGTCCCTCTCCATGCAATATGTTGATTCCCCACCGTTGATGCGATACCACGCGAGCTAGCCTTTCCAGCTGCAGTGTCTCAATGCTTTTGCTCAAAGTACAGTGGGGAAGCGGTCGGTTTGTTGGCACAGTGACATTATGCCGCGTATGTTTACCGATAACGTAAACAATATCACCTGCCACCGAACGCATTGGAGCGAAATGTGCAGAGTGGTAGAGACCCTTGGGGTGAATTCGAAGGTGAAGTGTGGCTCAGGGTCCAATTGCGCGAACATGATGCTTCCAAATTGCCCGTGCAGAACTGTTGAGAGTGCAATGTAGCGGAGAAAATTGAAAACGGCGAAAACTATGATCGATCATTCTTGAGTTGGTATATCAGGTCGGAGACAATACTTGAATGTGTACCATGAGAGTACGCGATCATGATCGATAGAGTATCACGACCTACCATCCACACGTATGGCACTCTTGTTCATTTGTAATGTCTATCTCATCTCCGTCATCGGCTTCCCCTCAGTCGCATCATAGTGCCATGGAACGGAGAGTACCAGCTTCAGGTGCTTCACCGGGGTTGGACCCTGCCTCATCACCCTCTCCGCTTCTCCGAGGCCGGAACCAAACATTGCCGCATTTTGAAGAGTCTCTGATGCCTACGATCTCTCTCATTTGAGGGGTACCTTTTCGTATGGGATGGTTGAGTGTTGCGGAAATTCTGAGGGGCTACATTGCGTCCCATCGTCGTACCAGTGGATGGACTTGATGGCAACCAAAATGCCGAACCACACACGAACACACTTGAGGTCAGTCCCGATACATGAGGAAATGCAGGGTCAGAGTATAAAACTGGCATATCCCCTTTCAGAGTCTCTCATCCGCAAAAACTTCGACAGCAATCTATCATCTTCGACTTCGATAAAAAAAACATCAAAGTACGATCTCTGCTCTTCTTACATCCTCTTCATCACTTCGAACAAGATTAACTAACACATCCCCAGTCACTACCAACAAAACGTACTACCTCCCCTTTCTACCACTCCACCACTCCACCTAACACTCCCTTCCCAGCAACCCAACCCGACCACCACAATGCAATTCTCCACTATCCTCGGCGCCACCATGGCCCTCTTCGCAGGCGTTACCTTCGGCACCATGGAAACCACCATGTTTATCGAGCCTAAGGTAACCCATCGCATCGATACCGTCACCGTTACCGCTCGTGCCGTTACCGTCACCGCTGCTCCCTACGCCGCATAGACAGGTCTAGCTCCTGGTACCTGTCCGTAGCATCTTGGTTGCGTTGAGATGATTGGGGTTACAATAGGAAAGGCTGGTCAGAGGTCTTACGGCGAATTTTTCTTGTGGGTAGATGTGTCTGGCTGGCTGAGATGAGGACGCTGAAAGGTCCGGGAAAAGTAGATGGGAGATGTGATTCAATTCCATGTCTTGCTGTCTAATCCTTGTTTTTCTACTTGCTGTGTGAGGTGTGGCATATGACGACGACATCCTCATGATTAGACTAGGTGCATCTTGAATTTTCAACACGATTGTGATACTGGTGCAGAAGAGCTTTTCCGGAACGAGGTAGAAATGGTTCACATATTATCATTATGTTATAGACACAGCTAACCGACCTCAATCTGACACACCACCATTTCAAGTCGTCGTATCGTCACCAAAAGCTAGTTGCATTCTCCGTGCGTGCGCAGCTCTTCGCTTAGCCTGTGCCGACATGGGCTTCTTCGGCACATCTCCGTTCTGACTTCCGTTGGAAGGCGCCGGGCTATTTTCTGCCTGCACTGAAACAGACGGAACGGGAGGAGGCATCTCTACCTGAACTGGAACAGACGGAACGGGAGGAGGCATCTCTACCTGAACTGGGACTGATGAGGTAGTGAGTGGTACCTCTACGCGCAACTCTTGTTTCGGTGTGGGAATTGGTTGCTCGTGCAATACGGGTGGTGAAAGTATGGCTTGTTGCGTATCCGTTATCGGTTGCGCCGCTTCTGTAGTGGAAGCCTGTCGCACTAAGTCTTCAGCCATCGTCTTGACGACTTTGTGGCTACGAAGTCGTTGCTGAAGGACTGAGAGTACGACGTCGTCATCGTCTAGTTCCACCGGCATCTCTGTTGGGCTGGCAAGGCGTTGCTGAAGGACGGAGAGCACGACATCGTCATCGTCTAGCTCTTCTGGCGTTTCTGTTGGGCTGGCAAGTATGGGTTGCGAAGTTTCCGGGGCGATGATCTGGGGCGGCGGTGGTGGTGGTGGATAAGACGGTGCAGTTACCGGAAGGGTAGTCGCCTCCTCCTCCGTACCAGGTGTTGTTGTAGTTTCGGCGACCGTGGTAATTGTGGGTGACGGTGTAGCGTTAAAGGATCTGCTACTTGACGTTTGCGACAGCCTCTTCGACATGCGTTGTGACGGCCGCTGGCTACTCGGGCGACGAACTGGCTCGTCGTCGGTGAAAGTGGTAACGTTCACAAGAGCACTGGGCGATCGCAAAGTGTGTATAGACGTTGCATAGTGAGACATAGGCGACGATGTACGCTCCGCAGAGGCAAAGCTATTTCGTCGCATGCTCGAATCATCTTCATACATCGACGGCGCACCCGCATCCCCCTTCTCATGTTGTGGTAGTTGCGCAAGACCTTCGCTACTTGTAGGAAGCTGGCAGGGCGATGACTGAGCTGCAGTAGTCTTGGTTGCGATGTTTGATAGACCGTCTGTCATCGCATTTGTTACAGGCGTAGTCTCGTGGACTACAGGTAACGTATAACCGGTTGTTGGGGTCGACGTTACCGAGATCGACGGAATGGAAACTGTTGGACTGTTTGGCCATTCTCTACTCGGCAGCCTCTCACTCGCCGCACTAGGCATTACATAGTCCGCCAGATCATCGATAAGTGACGGCTGGCTCTTGAGATGAGGGAGCTCCGATGGCAAAGACCTGTGCTTTTCGCTATGCCTTTGTATGTCTATCGATGTTGCTCGACATCGTCTCGCTACCATGGGGACGCTGACCGTAGCTTGTGTAGAGAGAGTAGAGTCGGTGCGCTCAATTGTTGCATCGCCATTATTCGAGGAGGAAGGGACGACATCAATAGAGGCGCGAGGTCTTGGTTCCCGAAGGACGGATTGTCGGGAGTAGTCTGAGCGTGCTCGTGGTCGTCTGGACAGTGTCGAGCTTTCAGTACTGAATTCGCGAGATACCTGAGGGCTCAGGAAGGTCTGTGAGGTTTGCCTCTCCTCGATGTCCAAGTCAGCCGGCGTACTACCGGCCAACTCTACAGGCACCGAATTGACACTACCAGCTAAAGGTTGTTAGTTGGACTGAAATTTTGTCTATCGTGGATGATGCTCACTTTCGACGTCGTCTTTTTCAGCTTCAGACGCCAGCGTAATGTTTGATGCGGAGACGTTCGCTTGATTCGTTCGGTATTTCTGCCTTGAATAAGGTCCACGTAGCGCGTCTTTCTCATCATGAGGTACCCAAGGTCGTACTGGAGCCTCAAAAATGGGGGTCTCTGCGATAGCACCAGGCTTCCCACAGAGTTCTGCCGTTTGCATGACATAGATAGCGCCAGTCAACTGGGCGTGGCACTGATCTAACAGCTGCTTCTTTTTCAGAAGTTTTTTCTGGTTTCTTAGACCCCACTCAAGCTTGAGCTTCGATGCAGCTGTGCCGCCATCTCCATCGTGGCCCCAGGCTTTGTCCATATCCATGCCGATTTCATTAAGAGCACGCCGCACCTCGAGCAAAGAAGTCTCGATCCATCTTCGCTTATTTGGGTAAGCATCCAGGAAATTCGAAACCGCCGATGAGATGAAAAGGCGCGTCGCCTCATCAATATCTTGTCGCACTTGTTGGATGATGCTCACGAAAGCGATGGTATCCGCAGAAGCCTTCTCGGTAGTGAGGACATAGTCCGCAAAGTAGTAAGTAGTCGGTATCGCTGGAAAGTCGCAAGAGATGTCATCGGATGTTTCCCTAGGAATAGCAATTGATGGCCGCCGGTCCTCAGAGTTCCTAGGCTCCTGCTTCGGCCGCCCGATCTTGCGTTGGAAGTACTTCAGCCTCGTTCCTTCGGTCTCCGTAGGCGCTTGCGTGGGGAGGTCAGCCCGATGCAGTGTTTCCGGTAAGAACAAGCCAGCAGCGGGCAACATCGAAGTCAACGTTGGCATGAGCGTCGTTCGTATTACTTCAAGCTGATTGTACTATTGCTGTACAGAGTCTGAATGTAGCTGGTAGCGCGCATGGGTTAAGCAATGGTAGCAGGCGACATGCGCCAGGTACACCAGGACAAACCCCGCAGAGAATGACGCAGTACTTGCTCGAAATAGGCACAGCCGGTGCGGATGTGCTGGTGTTCCAGTTTCGTGTGTCGGCCTGTCCGATGGAAGTATTTGCTAACAGCTACACATGGGATAGCTATCAGTCGATCACGGCACCGATGTAGCGGTAAAGTGTTGGTTGGGGGCGCAGAACAACAACTCAGCCGCGGGCACCGTACCGCAGAGTCATGCAGCGTTGTCGTCTCACGCCGCACAGCATAATCATGCCAATGTGCATGGGACGTCTCGCCGGATTTGGAATAAATTACTTATAAGGTACTGGTCTTCAATCCAAACCTCGCTATTGGGCTACGCCGCAAGGATGCTGATTGCATGGACTACGCCCCAATGGGGGCCAAAACACATTCCATATTGGCCCCCATGCGCAGGATGCGGGCTCGGAAGAGGGAAGCACAAGCGAGACCAGGCTAGGAGTTGATCTGGCCGATTGGCCGTTGCGCATAAGCCTTCTCATGTCGAACACAATGAATGACCGTCTTGAGCGTAGGTGCAAGGGTCGTAGCGTGTCGCCTTCGCCTGTTCGGCGAGAAGATGAAGATGTAAGCACGAATCTAAAGCTTCGATTCATTCGATAGCAATCTGGCCATCACTGTGACAGCGGAAAACTCAGAGGCATCCGCAACATGAAACTTCCTGAAGGCGGCACAGGTTCTACCTGTGAGCACAGTCGTACGCGAGGGTCTCCTTGCATGAGCCACCGACTCATGCATCCAACCGTCTCACCACAGCCTCGCTGAAAGGCCGCGGCGGACTGACTGGATTGCCAGCCTCGTCCGCTACTTGCACAAGAGCGGGGAAAATGCACAAGTCCCCTGACGTGACACCTTGTTCCTCCTGCCACTCGAACTCCCATGCGCTAGGCTGAGAAAACAGCGTGAAAGCGAAAAGCGCAGCCCGCTTCAGCACTTCCTCAAGATTCCGCTTGCGCTCTCCATTGTTCATGCGAGAGTCCGCGTATGGCTGTAGAACGTTGTCTAATGTTGCAAGCGTTGCCTGTATACTTGGATGTCGACTGTCGGAGGGACCGAAGGGATTACGAATGTAGCTAGCCTGCATCAACTCCGCAGTCATGACCCGCCAACGCGCCATCAATGATGTTTGAGCTGCACGGAAGTCAGTACTTCTATACTAAGAGACGAAGGAACTCGTGCCGCATACCTTGAAAGCCACGATCTCCAGTTGCGACGGCTTGGTAACATTGCGCGACTTCGGACGGCAACAGGCTCTTTGAGGGATCTTTGGAGGGTTGAAGTTTCGATACGATCACCCAGGCGATGATGAACCTTAGCGCAATCTCTCGAGTTGCAGCATTTCCAATCAATGTAGTGAGCGTTCCTACGGAGACTGGTAGACCTGGTCCTAGTGCCTGTAGGTCCTCATAGTCGATGAGACCAGGGTTGACACGGCTGGTGTGGTAGTAACTCTGGACGTGATTCTTGATGGCATTGCTGATTTTCGAAACATCGCCAGAGATGGCTTTGTCTTCCAAAGGCTGAGGAAGTCCACCACCCAAAGCAGCTCCAGATGATAGTTTTCCGGCTAACGGTATAGTGTTGGCGGAGAACCCTTTCTCCTGCGAAGCTAACGCATACGTATCTGGTTGAGGATAATGATTCTTTGGCTGTCTTCTTTTGCGCCAGCAGAACCACAGGATGAATCCAGCGAGCAAGGCACCGGCAACAAGGCAGCCAACTGCAATACCAGCGATTGCACCCGTCCCAAGTCCCGAGTCAGCGGTTGCTGGCAGCGAAGCTGTTGTGGGGGTTGGGCCGGTAGTTTTGTTCGATGTCGATGTAGGAACCGACACGCGTGCAGTATTAGACGTGGTTGCCGCATCAGTGGAGGGGTCTGGTGTGGGGTCTGGGGTGGGGATGGCTGGTGTAGCAGGAGCTACGAATTGAATCTGATTCGGGTTCAAGTGCGCTGACAGAATAAAACCATCGACAGTGATCGGAGGTGCATTGGGAGCCACCACTTGTCTGTTGTACGAGAAGCCCGATGCAGCGTATGGCATCAATACCGTCACGGTTACTATAGGCTTTCCATCGATAGAGAGGATGCTTTCGTATGTGCCGGTTTGAGGATTCTGAACAGTTGCTGGTGGTTCTGTCACTGGAAGGATGATGAATGGCACCGAGGTCGACATTGTAGCTGTGTTCGTAGGCGGTTCGGAAGTCTTCGCGCTTGTGAGGTTCGTATTTGCAGCTGACATAGTCGTGACTTACATCAGTAGGAAAATGTGAGGGCTGAGATATTCCAGAGAGGTAAGGAGCGTGCAAGGCAGTTGAATGTACAAGTGGCAGAGCGGCTAGGATGTGAGCGCACGCCCTATAGACAGTTTTAGTAACCTGCCACCGATACGTGCCTAACGCGCCTCCAGATCAAACTCACTAACCCCGATCATCTCTTGTCACTTGATGGGTCATTCCAGTAGCTTCGCACGGCGCGACTACATACTATACATCCTTGTTATTCATAGCGTAGCAGACTGTACGGTGCAGCGCGCTGATTGTGGCCCCCAAGGCGCGCTCGGCATGCATAGAGTGCGTATTCTTAGGTTTAAGATACATGGGGGCTAAAATGGCGCGTGTTGTGATCGGTCGAGAAGATGCTGTGCCGCAAGGCTGAGACATAGGGGCCGCCTCAAGGCACCTGCATCGTCTCTGCATCTTATAGATACGTGATCAGGCGGGAAGGCAACAACAAAGACCGCGTCACCGACAACGAGACAAGATGGAGCGAAACGAGCGACCGCATATGATTGTTGGTGTAGACCTTGGGATGACTTGTAAGTTCTGGCGAGGCTGAGGAATGACACGTGGGGAGGCGAGTCCCGATTCGGATTAGTGTACTTTGTTGGATCACGTGCTTCTTATCACACCCGTCCAAGGCTGATACATCTCTCCAGGTACCGGCGTGGCATATGTGAACCTCTCCATAGGCAGCGAAACTGTTCGCTGGGTGCAGAAGTGGCCTGGACGATTCCAGGCGAATGAAAACAAAGTTCCGACGGTAGTTGTCTACCCAATTGGCTCGAAAGATCCGTCATCATGGGGCTTCCTTTCGGAGACCGCTGCAGAGACCGCGGCCGACGACAAGGAGTACAAGGAGTGGTTCAAGACATGCCTCGATCCAGAGAAGCTCCGCAGAAAGCAGATGGAGGATCCTGAAGGCGCACCTGAGAACCTACAGGAGGTTGAGAAGTGGTATGGCGACTATCTGCGGAAGATGTACGAGTACTTGTCGTTCAAGCTTGGCGGGGAGCTTTCTGGCATCGGCTGGGAAGAGGCTAGAATTGAGTTCATCTTCAGCGTGCCGACCACATGGGCTCCGATGCCAACGGTGGAGAACTTCAAACGGCTGGTGAAAGAGGCGGGCTATGGGACGCATCCGCACCACGAAGTGGCGATAGGTCTAACGGAAGCCGAAGCCGCTGCGGTACATGTATCCACTGAAGCACCAGGCATTTTCCGCGAGAACGATGTCTTGCTAGTCTGTGACGCCGGAGGTGGGACGACCGATCTTAGCGTGCTGAAAGTCACTGGCACTGTCAACCAGGCTATCGATCTTCAGCAGATGGACGTCGTGTTTGGCGAGACCATCGGATCCGCTGCTATCGATTACGAGTTCGAGAGGCTGGTGATGCATCGTTTGACGCTCGCGCACAGTACAAATCCTCTACCGGTCGACCCCGCGGACGCCGGATGGGAGATGATGAAAAGTCGAGACTTCCAAGCAGTGAAGTGTGAGTATGGCGCCCCGGACGACACACCGTTGTTCAGTATAGGAATTCCACGCGTTCCACAAACGTACAGCAACTCTGATCCGGAAGTTCGAATTCGTAACGGCGAGATGACTTTTGAACGGCAAGATCTGCAGCGCCTCTTCGATAAGCAAATTGCGAAGTTGTTCAAGCTCATCGACACACAGCTGCAATCGCTCTTTCAAAAGTTTCCGAGAGAGCATGTAGCACATCTTGTGCTCAGTGGTGGATTAGGCAATAGCGCATATGTGCAATCGCAGCTGCGAAAGTACTATGCGCGCACCTCTTTCCCGAACGCCGAGTCCATCTCCGTGAGCATAGCGCCTGACCCTCAACTCGCTGTGTGCAAGGGTCTCGTCAGCGATCGTATGCGAAAGATCCTGACATCACGATCGGTCCTTGGCTGGCGTTGTTGTCGAGCGTCGTATGGCACTGTGTGCAAGATCGCGTATGACAAGAAGAACCCCGAGCATCAAGGAAAAGAGCTCGTTCGAGATCCACTAAACAACAAGCTGTACATCACGCAGTCGATAGCGTGGTTCGTCAAGAAGGGCGCGCCAGTAAGCGTGGACAAACCGATCGAGCACAACTTCATCAAGAAGGTCGACCCGGGCGATCCAAGAAGGGCATTTCCGACGACTGTCATCGAGAGTGACTTGGATGCGGCGATTTTGCCAGACCAAATGAACCAATGTATGTGTACCGAAGCTCGGCCGCCTCATTCGTCCAGCTTTCTGACAGCTCACAGACACGCGCATCCTCTGCGAGATAAATTCAGACCTCTCTGCAGCGGATGAGAAGAAGTTCCAAGAGAAGAACAAGCACTTCTGGTCGTTGCAGAAGCACTATCTGCGCATCGAGTACTCGGTACGCGTCTTGATCGGACCCGCGGATATCCGCTTCGAGCTGTGGTTTGACGACCAGAAGCTTAGTCGCGATGAGTCGATCAGGGTAGAGTGGATGCCTGCGCAGATGCCGCAAACGTCTCAGATTGCCGAGATGTCCGGGGCGGAAAGAGAGGCTGTTGAGATGTCCAACACGCCGCCCACGCCCATAGGCGCTGCGCCCCCAAGTGGCGCATTCAAGACTGACCCAAATGCGAAAGCCATTAGAACAAGTAGTTTCGCGGTCGTCAACAAGAGGACTACTGTTGAGATGGGCAAGAAGCCAAGAGGAGTGGGTGGGCTATTTGGGAAGAGCTCTTTCTTCGGACGCGCTGCGTAGGATGACGCCCTGGACCTCTGGCCGCGATGGCGCGAAAATGACGCGGTGCGCATCGGCGCGGAAGGCAGCTTCCGATAGCTTCGTAGCTGACAGCACCAATTAATACCTTCAACCTACATCCTCCTCATCAAGTCCATGATACCAGGCTCTCTCATTTGACTGGTCGCTATGTTGCAAACAGGTGAGGAGCCACTCAGCTCTAAGCCGGCCATCGCCCCGGTCACTTGCCTGTCTTGTGTTAACGTTACACCCATTGCGCTTTCAGCCCGTCAGCCTCGTCAGCCTTGACTGCAGGCAACGAGGTCACCGTCTACTTATAAGTATGGCGCACAACAGATATGATTCTTGATCAACACTCCTCAGTTTACTGTCTTTCTGGTCGTAACAATTAATATCATGCGCTACCTCCCGTTCCTTGGTAAGAGGCTTGTAACCACAGTTATGATCACAACTGACGTATTTCAAGCCACCACATGCGGTCTGATCGCATCTATCGCAACATTCGATATCTCGCCGCAAGAGGTACTAGACTCGAACACGCCCAAATTCTTGAATGAAGCCATCGATCCTTGCTCGCTGGCCGACTCCCCAAAAGCAAATGCGAGCGTTCAGCTTAGCAGTTGGTTAGAATGCGCTGTCAATGGTACGTACAAAAGACAATATGCTAAAGACCCCATCACACTGATACAGAAATAGGGTTCTATCCATACCCCGCGAACACGAACTGGCCCAACGGCCATGCGAAATCATTCTCGAAAGACATCAAGTTCACCTTCAACGACACGCATTATGACTTCGATGGCTCACGGCGGCTCTATACAATCTTCAACGCGACACTGGGCATGGCATTTGCGCCTTTCAAGCATGGCCCCATCAACACCCTTGGTGTGCCTAACATAAATGGCGATAAAGGTGGCTTCGTGTACATGATCGGGTGGGCCGGTGGTTTCCAGACCCGCGTCAAACGCGACTTGTACTTCACGAACGCAGCATTTGCGGTAGTCAAAGAGGAGAACGGAGAACGGAAGATTGTTGAGTTCCGAGAGAGCGGCAACATTCCCAACACAGCACCACTGCCAGAGCCTGTCGAGTGGGCATGCTCTTTTGAGTAGCACGCTCAGCGACACTCATGTTGACAGCAAGGGCGTGCCGACGCAGAAGGTCTGCGAAAAGACCCCATTCTAAACGTTAACGACGTACACGGCATATCTCTAGCGGGGCTCCTATCCGACAAAACCTCTCCTCGCTTCCGCCATCTGTTTCTGCAAACCCTCTATCTTCTTGATTAATCGATTGAGAAACTCGTTCCTGTTCTCTTTCTCTGTGTCACCTCTGCCGTTGTTCATCCAGTCACAGACTCGTTCATCGTCTAGCAACTCGCTCTTCCGCTCAATGACCTCCAAGTTTGCCTCCATTTTCTCGGTATGGGAGCGAATAAGCTCAACACAGTCTTGCTGCTTTATAATTGTTTCGATAGCTGGAAATTCCTCGTCTAGCTGCTTGAGCAAGTAAAGACTTGTCAATACCCGGTCGGCTCGATCCTCGAGGTCCATTAATATGGACGTCAGGTCTCTCGATTGGTGGTCTTGAGGGTCATGGGCGTCGCTCATTGTGCTGACCTTTGCCGCCGTGGTTCTGAACATGTTTCGCATATCTTTTCTTGCTGACCTGCTTTTGTAAACCAGGGCGTGAAGGAAGAAGCTGGTTTAGACATCATGGGTGGAAAATCACACATTCGAATATTTGAGTCGCGGGGTATCATTGTAGGATGACAATCAAGTTTAGTCGTACTCTGTTCATAACTCAACGGCTAGCCTACTGACATTCCATATTGTCAGTTTCACATTGTCTCGAATTTGGTTTGCAGCTCGAACCTCGACACCTGGAGTGGAATGCAGCCTCTAGGGACACATCGACCAGTCGAACTCTCCCTCTTCGAACCCGTACCTCACATCAGCCTTGATCTCTTTCACCTTTTCCTCGATCATCTCCAAACTCTCTTCCAAGTCCTGCTTGTCTTCCTTGGCGACTTCCAATGCGCGATGCGGTAACTTCCCACCCACAACATAAGTGCCTGCGATATCCGTGATATCGATGCTGTTCACGAGCCTCCGATATTGCTCTACATCCTGCTCCAGCATTTCCAGTTCGGCTTTGATAGAGGCCACGGCGCGCGCGCGGTCGGTGGCGAGGATGTCAGACTTGGCTTCGTGATGTAGGTGCGCAATTTTTGACCAGCGGTTTATGATCTTGTCGTAGTGTGAGGGAAGGATCTCCCAAAAGGTGGTAGAGAGAAGTGTTGCCCGAGGTGTTGGGTGTGGTGTTGACATGACGGCGGAGATGACTCTGATGCTCTATTTCGGGTGGACGCGCAAGCCGTGGTTTTGTAGACGCATGCATCGTATCGGTATGCCGGCGCCTCAACAGTAGATAAGACTTCACAACAACAACAGCGACGTGTTTGCTTTTTGTTGAAGGCGGTGTAAGCGAGACTTCTGTAAGGGACGGTGTCCATGCTTCTGTTCTTTGTCGGGTCAATTTGACGTTAGCCGTGACGCGCTTTGACTCAATGCCGGCTCGTCACGTCCTCAGGGTCACAGGTTGGGTGTGACTGTTCGCGCACAGGACAGCACGGTACAGCCATAGCCTTCTATAAAATCAGCGCAGGGAGTTAGCAACTACTTCACAGTCCATCAAGAATATTGCACCTTTGGACAGCATGACAGAACAAGCACAACATGCGTACGATATTTCGTCAACCTTCAAATCACTCCGCGAAGCCATCGCTCAGCGACCCGACTACAGAACAATTTTGACACCAAAGCTTGAAGGTATCGATACGTCGTTAGATAAAAGAACTAAATGGCTATTGGACCAGAAAACGCTTCCTGCTTCACCGGCTCATGGCAGTATGTTGGATATCTTCTCAGTCATTCACATGCACATACGTGCTACTGACTACATAACTAGTCGAAAGTATTTACATACTCAATGCCACTGAAGCTCTGAGTCAGGGTGTTATCAACAAAGTGTCTCGATACATGAGCATACTTACGAGTAATTTTGAGGACCTCTGTCAATGCACCGGGGGGAGTAATTCCGCCCCAGCAAGAGAATATCGAAAAATGAAGCACATAGCAATAAAGCAATCTATTGCTGAAGCGAAGGGGATTCATGAGAGATTTCGTCAATCGGTCGCGGGATGGGTCTTGAACTACCCCATTGCAGATATGCTTATCAGTCTTCAATACGATCAACAAAAGATAGAACCCCAGCGAAACGACTTCTTGGATGCTTTTGGGAGGGTTTTCAGGATCTCAGTAGCCTTGGTGGAGCTTGGTGCCATGTTTCTAGCGTTGCGAAAGGCTGATGGTTTCTCGGAAGAAGACGAATAGCGGCTCGGCAGCAAGGCTATCGGATGCTATCTGATCATGTTTAGAGCAAACATGTAAACTATTGTACCACGATCTCCAGTTCGCATCTGCTGTCCATTGTGTGAACACGTAGGTACGCCCTGATGTTAGCAGACGAGTGAAGCAATCGAAGTAGCGACGTAGCGCTGAAATGAATGTGCAGTACACCCAGTCACACTCTTCTAACTTCACATGCTCAACTAAGTAGAGTGCGCATGCCGGACTCAAAATCTTAGACCCCATTGTCTACTACAGAGCTGGTCATATGCTTCTGTGCCTGGACTTAGTCATGACCCCAGAACATCCAAATCACGAACCGCGCAAGGAATCTTCTTCGGAGTTTGAAGACCTAGTTCACAAAATCAGTGAGCTGAAGGCAAAGATACCTGGCTGTCTCGAGGAAGTCGATTCGCTATGCCACCGCTTTGTGGAAGCTACGCCGGGTACAGCAGAAGAACGCGAGTCAGTTGAGCGAGTGAGGGAGATAGTCGCGGATATGGAGAGGCGGTATCAGGAGATTGATACTCATTACGGCTGGGTATTGGCGTCAGATCGCGAACTTAGGGACGAGGTACTTTTCTTGTACTTTGGAAAAAAGCCAGACGGCAAGGTTTGGTTGAAGAGATCGATCAAGATGCTCAAGAAGACCCGTCGTATACTAGAGATGAGCCAGCAGCGCGTCTTTTGATGGACAACCCCATACATCGCACGCGCATAACCTAATTTTGAAGCTCAACCTAAAAGTACTTTCCCGAAGTCATACCGAGCAAGCCCCAAAGCGCAACCACACCCTGATACGTCGCACGCATTCTAGCAGACCCTGGAGACCCTTCCTTCGCACATACCACACCGTCAATGATTGCCATCCATCCAATGCAAGCAAGTAGTGTGTCCATGGCTTCCAAATGGCCCCCGAGATAGATTCCCCAGATCGCCATACCGATAGTAGTAACGCGCGAACCTTCGATCTTGATCAGAGGCCACGCTGCCTTCGAAGATGCGATGCTTTTGGAGAGACCGTATGTCAGGATAGCTTGTTCGGGCCCATGAGTAAAAGACATCAGCCCGCCGACTGTCCAGATGCTGGCGAGAAGGAGAGGCGGGACGTGCCTGGGTACGAAATGCTCGAACATGATTGATAGCGATATCAGAAGCTGGCAGTCGAGCCGATATGTGTACAAAGAGACTTCTGAATAGGGTAGGATTCTCTCGATTTCTCTGATATAGCGTGTTCGTGTAAAGGCAAAGGGGCAATTCAAATGTAGTGTGAGTGCGACACTCGAGTCGAAAGTGACAGAAATAAGTTCCTTACAGTGGCTTTATGGGGGGGACGGGGCGCCTGAAGCTTGTGATGTGTCTAGCGCAGGGCGTAATTGTGCTGTTAAATATAGACAACCAGAGTGTAAGTACAGGGAAAGGCCGACGGCGAGCCAGTAGAGAAATCAGCCTCCACTCGCGATGTATCGAGGTCGATAAAGATATTGTCATAGTGCTGTGACCCAACCGGTGCTGCTTTTCCGGGTCCTTAAAGCTCTCGTTTTCTAGCAGCGATGCCTAATTGGAGGAGACAGGAGCGAGCGCCGATAGAGCACCATCTTCTAGCCCGACACCGCTACGGCGATATGCCATAGCCGTCGTCATGATCCCCTGCGATTGCTGCTCAAGGTTGGCATTGTTGTCTTTCCAATGCGGCAAATCCATAGTATCTTTAAATGCGGATTCCCGCCCCGCAGCGTCCGGCTCAGACTCCTTGTCTACGGAGCAGGCAGGCGTGAAGTATGTGGAAGGCGGGACAAGTATGGATTTTGCCAAGATCCAGCAGCTGACTACGAAATGATAGTTCGCGACTCGGAAGTCTCCAAGTAATGTGGATTGGGAAGGTTGCCATGCCAATTGGAAATGCATCTGTACATGGCTGATACCATACGACGCTTCCTGCAAGTCTTGTATTGCCTGGAGGTGAGCTTGTTCCTCGATGAGAGTCATTGCACCGGGGCGTAGCTGAAGTCGCGCTGAAAGACGTAGAAGGTGAGCCGTGTCATTATCTGTGACATGGCGAATGAGTTTTCGTTGAGTATCGTTCAGCGTGATGTTCACAGAGTCTGTGAATAGACCCACAAAGTCTGTGAATGAGTACGGAGAGTCTCCTACGTTATCCAAGGAGCCAACGAAAGATTCCGTAGAATTTGTATCCTTATTTGGTTCATAATGCCCGGTAATGCCGAACACAGTAATATTGCGCGCCTTCTCGATCGACAAGATGCTGGACATGTGCGATGTCGATCCGTGAAACGGGGTCGTGTATTCGTTGCCGTCACCAACACTGAACTCTGCCGCTTGATAGAAGAAGTGAAGCGCCTCCTCTTGAATCTGAGGATGAATGGTCACCCATGCTGGAAGGGTCTGGATCTGTTCGCAAAGTTCATCGCAGTCCATATACCGTGCGTTGACAGCGCCAGCGAGGCAAAAGTCGTCCTGATAGTAGATATGCGTTCCTTGCCAAGCGTACTCATAGATCTGATCGCGTAGTTCCCTCGGTAGCATCAAAATTAGGTTGGAACAGTCTTTCAATTGACTCTTTCGAAAGATGTCTTCATCGTGGCGATCCCGTGCGGATACATGGCTGTTGCGCGGTCGTGTCCTTTGGCTGTGAAGCCAGCTAAGTGTGTACCTTGATGCCTTAGGTATCGTTCGTGGCATGCACCTGCGTAACTTCTCCAGTAGCCGATAGGATAGCGATGTGAGATGATGCCGCGCATGGGGCTGCAGCGATTCTGATGGATCTAGAGCCGCCATAGCTTTGCAATATGCGTTCGAAGGGGTATGTTTGCAGTATTCTATATGGAAGTATTTCCAGCATAGTAGCCACACTTACGATAACTTACTCTGAGTGCAGCCAAGAGAAATCTCGACCCTTGCCGAAGAGCGAGGGCAAGATTGCGCGGCGCTCGCTATCCACAGCTCTACCCATGGAACGTTGAGGGGTGCAAGCAACCATGCCACCAATCGATCTGAGCCCGTCGTAATGGAATTGGTACATTGATGTATGCAGTGCACAAGACCGTCATCGTCCATCTCGAAAGCCGATCTTGCGGCCGATGGACTGAAGTCCGCGGCATCCGATAACTTTCGACGCGTTGTTGTCGCACGCTGAGGAAAGTGTGCGATGGGGGAAAGAATTGGTGGAACGATTGTGTCAAAGCTGGAGACGAACATCTTGTGTGAACGCGTAAACGCGTGTGGCGTCATGACCTTGTTCTAGCGCGTAAGATGACGTCACTGGCCGGCAAAGAGGTTGGCAAAGACTGGCTCCATTCATTCAAGAAAGCGCATCGGTACGAAGACCCATTACGAGTTACATACAAAGACCCGACCCTGATACCAGCATTTACATTCCCAAAGACTACCCTAGCAGGCATTCGCCCGGCAAGCTCGCAGGCTTCACTCGTCGATCACTCCGCAGTCAGATCCGAAGGTGTCGCAACACTCCGGATGCTTGTTGCAATCTGTGTTCCGTGTATACAGCGAGGCCCTGCCGCAGTCGGTCTCGACTTTACCGGAACTCGAGAAACCTCCGTCTTTCACACCTGCCCACCACGTCAGCGAGACCAATGAGTTTGGCTTGTCGGGCTTACAGTCAGACTCCAGGAAGGGGTCGAATGCTTCCTTGCATTCGAATGGGCACTCAGTAAGCCCGTCTGGTATCTGGCTCCATCTGAGGGTGCCGTAAAATCCAGGTGTGTCTTCGTCTCCCCACTCCCAAGGTTTATCGAGTCGGTTGTCGTTCTTGTCACAGGCGGTTTCAATCCAGCTGTGTGAAGCTTAGCAATTTTCACCAGACCATGACTGCAGAGTTCGCTCACCGTTTGAAGTTGGCTCTGGGGTCGTCGTATTCTTGTGTGTTGTTTTTACATTCCGAGGCCTCAGATACCGGGTTATCGGCTAATTTGATGAGCTCTTCGAGCCATGCATATTGCGCATCCATGTATCCTTTGGGCACTTCATAGACGTACGGATAGTTGACGACTTCACATCTGCAACCGAGATGCCTGGGCTATTTGCAATACTGTTAGTGTTGCCACTGCGTGGGTCATGTAACATACCGTGAGACATGTTGGCGTCGTAGGAATCTCCGAACTAATCATTCTGGTGAAGGGATCTGTCACCTCTCTCTGGCCCTGGCAGTCATCCATTGTGCAAATGAGGTCCTTAGCACACATCAAATCTTCTTCTTTGAGGTCGGTAATGATGTCGCTCTTGCTAACGAATATGTCGACTAGGGTTTGACCAACGAGCATGGCTGCGTGGGCAGCGATCGTAAGACCGATTGCACTATTAGCAAGGGCGAGGGGATTCCAGTTCTGATCAGCCTCTGGAGTTTGTGGCGTCGCACTGAAGACCTGGCGATAAACTCGAACGATGGCGATCGAATCACCAATAGAGATGCTAGGAATCGGGAACCCGATAGCTTGACCCGCGGCTGGTTCAATAGGGATGTTTGACTGCGCTAAAGCCATGAGGTTATCCGGACCGGTGTCAGCAAGGTCCATAGCATGCCGTAAGATACGTTCAATGCACTCCTCAGTAGGATCAGCGCGCTTCAGGTTCTGGCCTTGGCAGATCTGCTGAGTCTCTTGAAGGCCGGTCATTCCCAGGAAGTCTTGAATGCGGTCGGCTGTTCCTTCGGGAATGTGATACACAATATCTCCAGCTTCGTGTCCGTCACTGGCCGTGGTGAGCGTCTCGATGCTGATAAGACTCCTAGAAATCCTATTAGTATTTCTCAGAGTGTCGTCAAGAACCGGTTGCTTACGTCGGCGTAGTCGTTGCAGGGGGTCGAATCGTTAAAGTAGCTGCGATAGCGCTGGCATCGGAGGCCGTCACGATGGCGATTTCTTGAGCACCAGCCATCGACTGAATCTGCCGGAGATCCTCCGGGGGAAGCTTGATCGCTTTTCCTAGGTCTTGTTTGTACAACCAGACTATCTCGGCTAACACGACTCCCCAAAGAGCATAGAGAACCCAAGGTGCAATGGGAATGAAGCGTTTGACGTGAGTAGATACCCCAGTCTTCTGTATCACACCGTTGATTGCGTCGCGACATTCTTCAGCTGGTTTATTGTCGCAGCTTTCGGCGCGAACAGTCTTCATCTGTTCGTGTATCTCCGGACCGAACGCGACAGTGATCCCGTCAGCTGGGAAAGTGTCATAGACCCCGGTAGGATATACTTGGACTTCAGATCCCGATGGCTCCGGGTTAGCGGCCTGTGTGTAGAGTTTAGCATGGTTCAGATGGAAAGCAGACCGATACATACCGTGGTTGGAAAGTACGCATCCTCCGGGCCCAATGTGAACGTTGGAAGAGCAGAGCTGTCTTCTCTACGCGAAGGAGGCTTTAACGTTGGGGACGGTATTCCAGTAGATGTTCCCAAGACGCGAGCTGAAACAATTCGGAAAGTGAGGGTTAGCGCGAGCAAGTTGGGGAAAGACATTGTGATTGTGAAGAAGTAGTTTGGCTGTCAGTTTTTTGTTGCAGATTTTCGAGCTTATGTATGGAAATCTCAGGCCTTCAGCACCATATCTAGCAACCAAATATTCTGGTCGAGACACCATGTCGTTTTCTCATCGCCCCAAGCGGCATCGCGATATCCGGAGAGGCACAGCGGAGACGAGGACCAGCTGCACACATTTCTCTTGAGGCACAGCTATCGGGACTGGCATTCGAAGACGACGAGTTTCAAATTAGAAGGTGGTCGAGAACCTGGCGGCGTCTATGAACATATTTGGGGTTGGCGAAGTCGACATGAAACACCATTGACCATGCACGCGAACGTTGGGAAGCCTCGCTAATCCTCGATATGTGGCGGAGTGCAGAACTGAAGCGGCTGGGGCCGAGGAATATATTGAAAGTGTCGTGATGTTGATGAGCTCTTGGGGCTGGGGGCTGATTTGCATGTATGTTGCATCGAAAACTGTTGTTGTTTTTGACGACTGGGATGGAAGCGAACTGTGCCGCATGAAGCGCCCCAACGAATAGTAGCACACCTGCCTGCTGCCCCAACCGAGCGGGATAGAACGCGTGGGGCCGTCTCATGATGTCTTCGGTATCCGAGGGCGGTAGGCGATGCAAAAGATAGCCATTGGCGACCGAATATGTGCGGCGCATGCTCAAGTGCATCGATGTGTCGTGTCCAGTAGCAAGCCTGACAAGTAGTTTTGCGCATACTTAAGGAGCTCATGCAGATATGTCGAAGTCAATCAAGCACTTGTGCATTGTTACACTGCCAGCCTCTTCAAGCGACACAACCGGACTTAGTTCAATATGTTCCCGTTCCTCTTCCTGACGATATCTTTACTCCTACCTTTCATCGTCAAGGCCTACAAGATCGATGCATCTTGCGAAGAAAAGGGTATAGCAGCGGACGTCCGAGCTGCCATGGGATCAGCGATCCAGATGGTCAACGCAGCATACACTACATTAGCAAAGCCTTCAGTTTTATTGAGTGATGATGAGGTCGAGCTGATCAGGAATCTATTCGCAAAGGACGGCTTGGAGCCAGCCCAACTTATCGATGACGGCAAAATGGACAAAACGAACCGACTGTTGTATAGTATTCAGCACAATATGGGGCAAGAGGTGACAGGGTCGAACAGTGTGCCTGATACCGACGTGGTAGGACAACTCAGTCATGCATATTCCATTGTCGACGATGCTGACGTACCAATCTCAGATCATCTATTGCCACTACGACCGCTGGGTACCGGTGGAGGGGAAGGCGAATCTCTATGAAGATACAAGTAAGTGACACAATCACTACTTACACCGATAATGGACTGATTGAGCCTAGCAAATGGTTACAAGCTCAAGCTCAAAGAACTGTCGTGTAGAGGTTCGACGCTTGACAGAGTTGCTCTGGCAGTCACAACCAATCCGCAGATCACGACTGTGTTCGAAGCCCCACCAAATCACCCAGAGGGTGCACCACCTCCTACAAGATTCAAGAGACTGCCCAGCCAAATCCAGCTTTGTTTGTGGTTCGTGGATTGGATCAAGCAGAAGGAGCAGAAGAGCGCAGACGACGTGAAACGGCGAACAAGGATTGGCAGAAAGCTTATCAACCAGGCACAGGCAAATGGCCGGACTTGGGGCTTGGGCCTGAACCAGATTGGTACGTCGTACTTTGATACATTCTCGAACAGTGTCTAATCGTAGCAACCTCAGATGCCTTTTCATTGTTGGACAAAGTACTCTTGCATGAGATGACCCACGCTCGTGGGGCATACTCGGAGTTGGACGATGATGGTACGGATGTTGAGGGTCTGAAAGATGTGGCTTCGCCAAACTTTTTCGCCTCGATGCTGGATTGGCCATCGTATGGTTGGGAGGGTGCGGTGAGACTTGCCCGTAACGGACAAGACCTTGGAGAGGAGAACGCACCAGACAACAACGCCGACACAATAGCGCTCTTCGGGGTTGGTACGTGAGAAACAAGCCAACTGGCCACTGGCAGCTAATTCATCCACAGGTTCCAAGTTGTTGGCGGATCCTAATCCACGCAAGATCGACAGCAAAGGCCGCATTGTTCCACAGAGCTAAGGAAACGCGCTTTGATCCGGAGAGTGTGTGCAAATGAATGCAGGGAGCGAGATGGTGAATTGGGCGTCGGAGCAGTCGTTGGTCAAGAGTAGAGTTCTTGGTATTATCAGATAAAGTTCCCGTGGTCATACTTCTTTCCGTGATGCGTCATTTGAAACGGTACATCTCCAAGTGCGATTACGACCGTGGGGGGTAGGTCGATATTAAGGGTGACTCGAAAAGTCACAGCCCGTATTAGCTTCAGTGAGTTCAAAATCCATACCAGCGCCGCTTCTTCCACGGTTTCGGCGTTCGCTTCAAAGCTTTGACATTGATCCCGTATCGTGATTTCGACTTGAAGCGTGCGTAGATCATCCAAGGTGGCGAGAGTACGACAGCCGTCTACCCAATCCTGGTAGTTTTCTCGCGGAAAGCTTCCTCTCTTGTCCATCCAGTGTTTCATCGGAGTCAGGAAAGTGGTCGATATGTGCACCTTTCGAAGCATGTTCCAGCAGCTCGGAGACACAAGATTGTTGAAAGAGGTCACGCCTGTAATGCCTCTAAAGCTAAAGTGGTTGGCGGCATAAAGGACTTCGATCGCTTCACAAAAGCTACAGATATCGAGTAAGCAGGCGGAAGCCATTATTTCCGGATAGTCTCACATTATCCGACACGCCAAAAGCAATGATATGAGATCACTATTGGTGTGACAGGCGGGACGGATATGTTGCACGTCGCCTTCTGACCATACTCCAAAGCATGTATGCTGCCATGTAACATAAGGGCTGTCCTTATCTACACAACGCCAATGCCCCAGCTTGTAAGGTCGTCCGATACCATAAGTGACGTGTAGAAAGTGCAGCAGACGCTGCGGGTCGGCGAGAACCTCTTCGTAGATGAGCAGTCGCACTTCGGCCGACAGCCTCCCGAAAAGCACACACTGCTTCTGATCGAGGGGCTCACCCCTCGGTAATTCAAGTCGCGGGATGAATTTGGACGCTGGGCATTGATTGATTGTCGTCGTCGGTTCGGGCTTTTTCCGCTGCCATTTTCGGAGCAATGCACGCATGGCGGCGTAGGCGGCGATGAAGAGGTGTCGCGACACAGCTCAAAATATCTTGAGAGAATTTGCGCAATCACGAAGGATCTGGCCGCAGATTGCAGGAGCTCAAAGGGTCTTGTTTGGGTCGTTGGGCTTTTTACTGTGCCCAGGTGGCTCGGGACGAGATTGCGGCACAGCAATGCAGCGTGCGAAGACCGAGGGCCGGCGCTTACATGCACATGCGTGCGGTATTAAGGCG
>Ga0265797_10002405_pt1 | contig 31551 bp, 20 predicted proteins | sample P2T30metagenome_FD_192433 | JGI IMG/M metagenome (GOLD analysis project Ga0265797, IMG submission 192433) | Plant litter microbial communities from East Loma Ridge, Irvine, California - P2 T30 | ecosystem: Environmental > Terrestrial > Plant litter > Unclassified | place: USA: California... | reverse complement strand
AACTGGCGCTGGCCTGCGACATGATCGTGGCGGCCGAGGATGCGCGCTTCGGCCAGCCCGAGATCAAGGTCGGCATCATGCCCGGCGCCGGCGGCACCCAGCGCCTGCTGCGCACGATCGGCAAATATCAGGCCTTGCGCATGATGCTGACCGGCGAGCCGATCGACGCGCGCGCGGCCTTCGCCTGCGGCCTGGTGTCCGAACTGAGTCCACATGGCGCCGCGCTCGACCAGGCCCTGGCGCTCGCGCGCACGGTCGCCGCGATGCCGCCGCTGGCGGTGCGCGCCATCCGCGAAGCGGTGCAACTGGGCCAGGATGCGCCGCTGGAAACCGCCCTGCAGCTCGAGCGCAAGGCGTTCCAGCTGCTGTTCGACAGCGCCGACCAGAAGGAAGGCATGCGCGCCTTTCTCGACAAACGGCCCCCCGCCTATACCGGGAGCTGAACGCATATCAGTCAAAAAGCCGGTTCATCAACTTATTCGGCGATAATCCTCCCATCAGGGGTCATTCCCGCAAGAGAGAACGTTGATGAAACCGACACAAATACCGGCCGCCCTGGCCATCGACTTCAGCCGCAGTGCGGCGTCGCGCTACGTGCAGCTGGCCAGCCTGTTCCGGCGCCGCGTGGAGTCGGGCGAGTGGCAGATGGGGCAGCAGATCCCGACGGTCGACGAACTGGCCGCCGAATGCCAGGTCGCGCGCGCCACGGTGCGCCAGGCGCTGGACCTGCTGGAAGATGAAAAACTGATCGAGCGTTTCCGCGCCAAGGGAACGTTCGTGACCGGCAAACCGCAGGAGCAGTACTGGTGCGAAGTGGCGTCGGACTGGTCGGGCCAGCTGATCGCGCCGGATGGCGTGACGATCGAGATCCTGACCCGCGGCGAGCGGCGCAACCCGCCGCCGCCCGACCCGATGTTCGGCAGCATGGCGCCGAACTACCAGCACTGGCGGCGGCGCCACTGGAGGAACGGCAAACCGTATTACCTGGGCGACGTGTACATCGACGAGCGCCTGTGCGAGCGCATCGCGCCGGAATCGTTCGAGAGCAAGACCTCGATGCGCATCCTGCGCGAGCTGCCGGGGCTGGAGATCGCCGAAGCGCACCAGACGCTGACGCTGGGATCGGCCGATCCGGCGCTGGCCGACCTGCTGCAATTGCCGCTGAACGCGCCGGTCGCGCACGTGGGCCGTTCGGCGGTGGATGGCGATGGCTGCCTGGTCTTTGTCGGGCAAGGAATTTACCGGGGCGACGTGGTGCGCCTCGACATCAAACTGAAATAGCGAAAAGTAGCGGAGCCCACCAAGCCGTTACTTTTCCAACCAAGAAAAGGAATGGTATGAAACTCCACTGGTCTCCCCGTTCGCCGTTCGTGCGCAAGGTCGCCATCCTGCTGCAGGAAACCGGCCTCGATCATCGAGTGACCCGGGTCCGCTCGGTTGCCGCGATCGCCACACCCAACCCGGCGCTCATGCAGGACAATCCGCTCAGCCAGATCCCGGCCCTGGTGCTGGACGACGGCCAGGCGCTGTACGACTCCCCCGTCATCTGCGAATACCTCGACAGCCTGCACGACGGCGCGAGGTTCTTCCCGGCCGCTGGCCCGGCGCGCTGGACCGCGCTGCGGCGTCAGGCGCTGGCCGACGGCATGCTGGCGATCCTGCTGATCTGGCGCCAGGAGCGCATGAAGACCCGGGCCCAGCAGCTGCCCGAGTGGCTGGCTGCGTTCGCGGTCAAGATTGGCGCCAGCCTCGATCGCCTGGAGCAGGAAGCCCCAAGCCTGGCGCAGGACGGCTTCGACATCGGCCACGTCAGCGTCGGCTGCATGCTGTCCTATCTCGACTACCGTTTCGCCGATATGGATTGGCGCACCAGCCACCCTGGCCTGGCTGCCTGGCATGCCGTGTTCGCGCAGCGCCCGGCCGTCGCCGCCACCGTGCCGGACGACGCCGGGGCGTAACGCCCGCGTCGCCGCACCTCACACAGACACATCGCATACAGGAGTTTCAACATGGCTGGTCCTCTTTCCCACATCAAGGTGCTCGACCTGAGCCGCATCCTGGCCGGTCCGTGGTCGGGCCAGGTGCTGGCCGATCTCGGCGCCGACGTCATCAAGGTCGAACGGCCGAAAGTCGGCGACGATACCCGCAGCTGGGGCCCGCCGTTCCTGAAGGACCCGGAAGGCAACGAGACGCGCGAATCCGGCTACTACCTGTCGGCCAACCGCGGCAAACGCTCGGTCACGGTCGACCTCAACACGCCCGAGGGCCAGGAAATCGTGCGCGCGCTGGCCGCCGACGCCGACATCCTGCTCGAAAACTACAAGGTCGGCACGCTGGCCAAGTTCGGTCTGGACTACGCCAGCCTGAAGGCCGTCAACCCCGGCTTGATCTACTGCTCGGTGACCGGCTTCGGCCAGGACGGCCCCAAGGCCGAAAATGCCGCCTATGACTTCATGATCCAGGCCATGGGCGGCCTGATGAGCGTGACCGGCGAGCGCGACGACCTGCCCGGCGGCGGGCCGCAGAAAGTCGGCGTGCCGATCGTCGACCTGATGACCGGCATGTACACCTCGGTGGCGGTGCTGGCGGCGCTGGCGCGGCGCGCCGAAACCGGCCAGGGCGACTACATCGATATCGGCATGCTCGACGTGATGGTGGGCTCGGTGGCCAACCAGGGCATGAACTACCTGGTCTCCGGCAAGACGCCCGGGCGCAACGGCAACAAGCACCCGAACATCCAGCCGCAGGACGTATTCGCCTGCGCCGACGGCCACATCGTGCTGGTGGTCGGCAACGACGGCCAGTTCGCCAAATTCTGCGAAGTGGCCGGCAAGCCGGAATGGGTGGCGGACGAACGCTTTGCCAGCAACGGCGCCCGTGTGCGCAACCGCGACACGCTGCTGCCGCTGATGGTAGCGCTGTTTCGCGAGCGGCCGATGCGCGAGTGGGCCACGCTGCTCGACGGCGCCGGCGTGCCGTGCAGCCCGATCAACACGATCCCCCAGGTGTTCGAGGACGAGCAGGTCAAGCACCGCAAGATGCTGATCGAGATGCCCCACCCCACCGCCGGTTCGGTGCCGCAGATCCGCAGCCCGATGCGCTTCCAGGACGCCGAGCTGACCTTCGACCGCGCCCCTCCGCTGCTGGGCCAGCACACGAATGAGGTGCTGGCCGGCCTGGGCTTCGACGAGCAGCGCATCGCCCGGTGGGCGCGCGACGGCATCATCTGACCACCCACATCATTTTTTGCACGATCTCACAGACCCTATGACCACTTCCACCCCGATGCCGCGCATCTCGCTACCCACGCCCGACACCATGAGTGCGGAGCAGCGCGCGGTCTATGACGATATCGTCGGCGGCCCGCGCGCGCGCCTGGTCGGCCCGCTGCGCGCGGCGCTGCACAATCCGGCGCTGGCCGACCGCTGGCAGAAGCTCGGCGCGCTGCTGCGCTTCGGCACCAGCATCTCGCCGCGCCACAGCGAACTGGCCATCCTGGTCACGGCGCGCCGCTGGAACAGCCAGCTCGAATGGTATGTCCACGCCGCCGCCGCGCAGGCGGCCGGCCTGCCGCAGCCGGTGATCGACGCCATGCTGGTGGCGGCGCCGCCGCCGTTCAACGATGCCGCCGACGCCGCCGTCTACGAGTACACGCGCCAGCTGCTGCAGCATGGCGTGGTCGACGACGCCGCCTACGCCCGCCTGCTGGCCCTGTGCGGCGAAGCCGGCACGGTGGAGCTGACCGCGATCGTCGGCTACTACTCGATGGTAGCAATGACGCTCAATGCGCACCACATCCCATTGCCGGACGAAGGCGCGCAGCCGCCGCTGGCGCCGGTCGGCGCCAATCGCCCCGGCCAGTTGACCGAACTGCCGGCGGTGGCGCCATGAGCGCGCCGCTCGAGACGGTCGACCCACGCATGCCGGCGGCGCCCCGCAGCGTGCTGCCGGTGGGCGCGTGCGACAGCCATGCCCACGTGTTCGGGCCGTATGAGGACTTCCCGCTGGCGCATGCTTCCAGTTATGCCCCGCCGCTGGCCCCCAGGGCGCTGCACCGCACGATGCTCGATACGCTCGGCGCCGCGCGCGGCCTGCTGGTGCAGCCGGCGCCCTATGGCGCCGACGCCTCGGCCCTGCTCGACGCGCTGGCCGCGGGTAGGGGCAGCCTGCGCGGCGTGGCGGTGGCCGACGCCTCCACCCCGGTGGCGCAGCTGCAGGCGCTGTACGACGGCGGCGTGCGCGCCCTGCGCTTCGTCGAAGTACGCACGCCGACCGGTGCGCCGTATGCCGGCAGCGTCGGCATCGACCAGTTGCTGCAGATGGCCCCGAGCATGCGCGCGATCGGCCTGCACGCCCAGCTGTGGGCGCCGATCGACGCCTATCCGCAGCTGCTGCCGCAGATCCGCGCCGCCGGCATCGATGTGGTGCTCGACCATATGGCGTGCGTCAAACCCGAGCGTGGCGTGGACGATCCGTCCTTTCAGTATGTGCTGCGGGCGCTGCAAGGCGACGGCGTGTGGGTCAAGCTAACCCTGTGCCGCGTCTCGACCCAGGCGCCCGATTACGCGGATGCGCGCCCGTTCCACGACGCGCTGGTGGCGGCCAATTCGGCGCGCCTGCTGTGGGGCTCCGACTGGCCGTTCGTGCGCATGGGCGAAAACTCGCCCGACGCTGGCGCCCTGCTCGACCTGTTCCACGCCTGGGTGCCTGACATCGCCACACGCCAACGCATCCTGGTCGACAATCCCGCCGCGCTGTTCGGCTTCACCGATACCGAGGAATGACCATGATCGATTTCACCCAACTGCGTTTCGAACAGCAGGGCCACGTGGCGATCCTGACACTGGACAGCCCGCCCGTGAACGCGCTCACCCGCATCCTCAACGATGAACTGACCCAGGCGCTCGACATCATTTCCGAAACGCCCGAGATCCGCGCGGTGGTGCTGACCGGCGCCGGCAAGGTGTTCTGCGCCGGCGCCGACCTCAAGGGCCGCGCCGAGAACATCAAGCATCCCGGCGACATGATGGCGCATGCGCGCCGCACGCGCGAATGCTTCCATGCGATCCGCGAATGCGCCAAGCCGGTCATCGCCGCCATCAACGGCGCCGCGCTCGGCTCGGGCCTGGCGATGGTGGCCTCGAGCGACATCCTGGTCGCTTCCGAGAAAGCCTCGCTCGGCCTGCCCGAAGTCGACGTCGGCCTGCTGGGCGGTTGCAGCCATGCGATGCGCCTGTTCAGCCATTCGCGCCTGCGCCGCATGGCGCTGACCGGCTACCGGGTTGGCGGCGAAGAGCTGTACCGCCTGGGCATCGTCGAAGCCTGCACCACGCCAGAAGAACTGCTGCCGACCGCGCTGGAACTGGCGCATACCATCGCGGCCAAGAGCCCGGTGTCGACCCGCATGGGCAAGCACACGCTCAACGTCATCGAGGGCATGACGCTGCGCGACGGCTACCGTTACGAGCAGGACATGACGGCGGCGATCGGCCTGACCGATGACGCCAAAGAGGCGCAACTGGCTTTCAAGGAAAAGCGCGCACCGGTGTTCCAGGGCCGCTGAGCCGATTCATAAAAAAACGGCCGGGACATCCCGGCCGTTCTCATTTCGTCCTCATATTCAGCGCGGCAAGCCCGCCGCCCACGTCACGATCGCGCGCGCCACGGCCTCGGGCTGTTCGGGGAACAGCGCATGGCTCGCGTTCGGGATCACCACCACACTGGCCTTGGCGCCCAGCAGATCCTTGACTTCATTGACGCTGGCGCGCGGCCGCCATGGGTCGTCGGCCGCCTGCAGGTCGAGCACCGGCGCATTGGTGACCGGCCACCATTTGCTGCGCGCCGGGATGTTGGCGGCGCTGCGGTAGGCCGGCGCCAGTGCGGGATGCCAGCCATCGAGCCAAGGCCGCGCATCGCTGCCCGGCGCAAAGAACGCCCTGCGCAATACCGCCAGGCGCGCGGCTTCGGGCTGGCCGGCATCGGCCGCGATGTCGAGCGCCGCCGGCAGCGCCGGATCGGCGCCCGGGCTGGCCGACGCCGCCATCACCACGCCGCGCACCAGGTCCGGATGATCGAGGTCGGTCACGCGCGCCACGTAATGGCCATACGCGTGCCCGACCACGATCGCGCGGCCGTTGCCCAGCCCCCGGATGACGGCGGCGACATCCGCCGCCAGCACGTGCAGCGTCAGATTCTCGAGGCTGCCGTTGCTGGCGCCAATGCCGCGCGGCTGCGGTCGCAGCACGCGGTGCCCAAGCGCGGCGATGTGCCCGGCGACGTCGTCCAGGTCGTCGCTGCCGCGCTGCGAGGACGGCAGCAGCACGACCGCATCGCCTGCCCCCTCGACGATCACCTCGATCTGCGCGCCGCCGACGGGCAGCAGCACCTGGCTGCGTTCCGTTACGGCATGCGCCAGCCCCGCACTCATCATCGACAGCATCAGCAATCCTTTATTGGTCAGGCGCCGCGCAGAGCGGGCCAGGGTCGTTTGATTCACTTCACGCATACGTCACCCCGCAACCGGGGCCGGCCGGCAGCGCGATGACGCCGTCGGCCATCGGCAACGGCGTGAACGGGTCGTCGCACAGGTGCAGGTGTTCGCCCAGTTCGCAGCCATACGGCAGGCTGCCGATACAGGCCGCCGCGTGCAGCGCGCTGGCCTGCAGCAGCGCCGGGCCAAAGGTGGCGCCGACGCGGCACACCACATTGCCGGCTTCGCAGATGGCCACCGCCGCGGCAAAGCGCCGCAGGCCGCCCAGCTTGGCCACCTTCAGGTTGATCACGTCCACCACCCGGCCACTCACCAGGCGCAGCACATCGTCGAGCGTGAGCGCGCTTTCGTCGGCCTCGATCGCCACCGGCAGGGTGTCGGTGAGCAGCTTCATGCCCGCCCAGTCCGTGGCGGGCAGCGGCTGCTCGATCAGCGCGATATCGTGCCGTTCCATGCGCGCGAAGGCTTGCATCATGCGCTTGGCGTCGTATGACTGGTTGGGGTCGAGCGTCAGGCAGAGGTCCGGGCCGACGGCGGCGCGCACCTCGGCCACGCGCGCGGCGTCCAGCGCGCCCTCGCCGCTCAGCTTGAGCTTGAGCTGGCGGTAGCCCTGTTCGGCCAGGGTGGCTGCCTTGGCCGCCATCTCGGCCGGCGACTTGATCGCCAGGATGCGCGCCTGCGACACGCTGGCGCGCATGGCGCCGCCGAGCAGCACGTGCAGCGGCACGCCGAGCTGGCGCGCCAGCAGGTCGTGCAACGCCATGTCAATCGCGGCCTTGGCCGAGTTGGCGAAGGCGATGCGCGCGTCGACCTGCGCCATGAGCTCCCGCAGCGACGCCGCCGGCTGGCCGACCAGCAGCGGCAGCAGCAACTCCAGCGCTGCCTTGACGCCGTCGCCGACATCGGTGATGGCGGGGATTGCGTGGGCGTAGCCCAGGCCGCGCACGCCGTCGGCGTCTTCCAGCACGACGGTCCAGCCGTCCAGGCGCGGCACAGTGGCGCGCGCGAATTTCCAGCTTGGGTCACTCAGGGCCTGGCTGCATGGTCGCAGGGTGGCCGATACGATGGTCATGGTGTTTCCTTTTTCAGAACAGGTGGCGGATGCCGAGGTTGACCGCGCGGTCGCCGCTGCCGAAGTCGATCGCCGAGTTCACCGTGTAGCCGGCGCCGTTGCGGTTACGCATGCGGCCGTACGAGGTGTAGATGTCGGTGCGCTTCGACAGGAAATGCGAGTAGCCGACCGCGACCAGCGTCGCATCCTGGTTGGGGCCCGCGCGGTCGTCGCGGCGCACGATGGAGGCGATCAGTTTGCCGCTGGGGACGGGCACCTGGGCGCCCAGCAGCATGTCGCGGCTTTTCAGGCTTGGCACCGGCGCCACGGCCGCGCCAAAGGCATTCGCCACCGGCAGCTGGGCGCTGTTGAACCCTTCATTGATGCTATAGGCGAAGTACAGCTTGACCGCCTTGAGGTCGTAGTTCATCGCCAGCAGGGAGTTGCGCCCGGGGCCGCGGCCCTGGACGGTGGCGCTGTCGTTGTTGCGGTAATGGTAGCCGAGGCGTGCATTGAGCGCGCCGCGCGCCACCACCAGCGCGGCGCCGGCGGACTCGCCGGCCGAGGAGTCGCCCTCGACCTCGCCCGCCCCGTACGCCACTTCGACGTTCACCCCCTGCAGGCGGGGGCTCACATACTTGACCGAGTTGTTCATGCGTGGCACCGAATTGGCGAACACGCTGGAGAACACACCAGCCATGCCGGCGTTGAAAGGGTCGCCGACCTGGGCCATCGCCGCGTAGTTGGGCGAGTACTGGCGTCCGAAGGTCAAGCTGCCCAGGCTGGTGCTGGACAGGCCGACATAGGCCTGGCGCCCGAACAGCAATCCACCCTGCCCAAGCGCGCCGGTATCGGCCTGGAAGCCGGACTCGAGCAGGAAGACGGCTGAATTGCCGCCGCCCAGGTCCTCGCTGCCGCGGATGGCGAGCCGCGAGCCGTTGGCGACGCCGCTGCTGACTTTGGTGATGGACCCATCGGCACCGCCGGACTCATGGATCAGGCCCATGTCGACCATGCCCGAGATGACGACCGAGGATTGCGCACAGGCGAGCTGTGGCAGCGCGGCCAGGACGGCCAGCGCGCAAGTAACTGTTTTCAAAGCTGTCTCCTAATTTAGGTCAATTTACTGACCTATTGATTTTTAGGCGACTTTAGGCCCGTTATTGATGGCTGTCAAGCAAATCTCCGTATGCAAATCGGGTGACCAGGAGCGCGACGCAAAAGCCGCTATAATCCAAGATCCTCTTAAAGGCCATAAAACTGACCTTTTAAATTATTTACACTGGATTGGAGCATTCATGCCTGACGCTTTCATTTGCGACGCAATACGCACGCCCTTCGGCCGCTACGGCGGCAGCCTGTCCGGCATCCGCGCCGACGACCTCGGTGCGGTGCCCCTGCGCGCCCTGATGGCGCGCAACCCGCAGGTCGACTGGGAAGCCGTCAGCGACGTCGTGTTCGGCTGCGCCAACCAGGCCGGTGAGGACAACCGCAACGTGGCGCGCATGTCGTCCCTGCTGGCCGGCCTGCCGGCGAGCGTACCGGGCGTGACGCTCAACCGCCTGTGCGGCTCCGGCCTGGACGCGCTGGGCATGGCGGCGCGCGCCATCCGCACCGGCGAAGCCGGCCTGATGATCGCCGGCGGCGTGGAAAGCATGAGCCGCGCGCCGTTCGTGGTGGGCAAGCCTGAGGGGGCGTTCTCGCGCGCCATGAAGATGGAAGACACCACGATGGGCTGGCGCTTCATCAACCCGCTGCTCAAGGCCGAATATGGCGTGGACACGATGCCCGAGACGGCCGAGAACGTCGCTGCCGAATTCGGCGTGAGCCGCGAGGACCAGGACCGGATGGCGATGGCGAGCCAGAGCAAGGCGCTGGCGGCGCAGGCGGCCGGCATCTTCGACGCCGAGATCGTCCCGGTAAGCATCCCGCAAAAGAAGGGCGAGCCCTTGACCGTCGCGGTCGACGAACACCCGCGCGCGACCACTATGGAAACGCTGGCGAAACTCAAGCCGGTGGTGCGCCCCGGCGGCACGGTCACCGCCGGCAACGCCTCGGGCATCAACGACGGCGCCGCCGCGCTGCTGTTGGCCGACGCCGCGCATGCCGAACGCCACGGCTTGAGCCCGCGCGCGCGCGTGGTGGCCATGGCCACCGCCGGTGTGCCGCCGCGGATCATGGGCATCGGCCCGGCCCCCGCCACGCTCAAGGTGCTGGCCCTGGCCGGCCTGCGTCTGGAGGACATGGACGTCATCGAACTCAACGAGGCCTTCGCGGCGCAGGGTCTGGCCGTGCTGCGCCAGCTCGGGTTGCGCGACGACGACCCGCGCGTGAACCCGAACGGCGGCGCGATCGCGCTCGGTCATCCACTGGGCGCCTCCGGCGCGCGCCTGGCGATGGGTGCGGTGAATGAACTGCACCGCCGCGGTGGGCGCTACGCCCTGTGCACCATGTGCATCGGGGTTGGCCAGGGCATCGCGCTGGTGCTCGAACGCGTGTAAGGGACATCCGTCGCCGGCTCCCGCCGGCGACGGATGCAGGGCCAGAATCGCATCAACTCCAGCAATTAACCAACCGGTTAGTTATAATTCGTTTTGCGGCTTGTTTCAGGTCCAAGTTTTCGGAGAGTTGATAACATGATTAACAATGAAGCCCGCCCCTCGGCGGCGCTAAGGGCAGTGTGCGTTCTGTTCGGCCTCGTACTATTGGCCACCGGCCTGTTCTTCGTCATCGGCGGCGTGAAGCTGGCCGCCTTGCACGGTAGCCTGTACTTCGTGATCGCGGGCGCCTTGATCGTGGCTGCCGCCATCCTGTTCATGCGGCGCACGTCGGCCGCGGTGATCGTCTATGGCGCGGCCTTCGCCGGCACCCTGGTCTGGGCCCTGGTGGATGCCGGATTCGACTTCTGGCCGCTGGTGTCGCGCCTGATGCTGCCCACCGGCTTGATGGTCGTGGCGCTGCTAACCTGGCCGGCGCTGCGCCGGTGCGAGACCGGCGCCGCAGGCAGCAAGGGAGCCTATGCCCTGGCGGCCGTGCTGGCGCTCGGGATGGGCGTCACCTTCGTGCAGATGTTCCAGCCGCACCCGAGCGTCGCCTTCAAGGGCACGCCCACGCCACTGGTGCCCGTCGCCCAGGGCCAGGAGCAGAAGAACTGGAGCAGCTATGGCAATACGCCGGGCGGCAGCCGCTTCGCCGCGCTCGACCAGATCACCCGCGATAACGTCAAGGACCTCAAGGTCGCCTGGACTTTCCATACCGGTGACACGCCGGTCAGCCCCACCGGCAACGGCGCCGAAGACCAGCAAACCCCGCTGCAGATCGGCGACCGGGTCTACCTGTGCACACCCCATAACAATGTGATCGCGGTCGATGCCGACAGCGGCAAGAAGCTCTGGGAGCGCGACATCAACGCCCAGTCGCAGGTCTGGAACCGCTGCCGCGGCCTGGCCTATTTCGATGCGGCTGCACCGATTGCCACGCCGACCGCGCCTGGGGCCACGGCGGTCGTGCCGGCCACGCTGCCCTCTGGCGCCAACTGCCAGCGCCGCATCCTGATGAACACCATCGACGCGCGCCTGGTCGCCATCGATGCCGACAGCGGCGCCATGTGCGAAGGCTTCGGCAAGGATGGCATCGTCGACCTGAAAGCAGGCCTCGGCGCCGCTGCCGATCCGCTGTACCAGCTGACCTCCGCGCCCACGGTGGCCGGCACCACCGTCGTGGTGGGCGGCCGGGTGGCCGACAACGTGCAGACCGACATGCCGGGCGGCGTGCTGCGCGGCTTCGATGTGATCACCGGCCAGATGCGCTGGGCCTTCGACCCGGGCCACGACGATCCGAACGCGCGCCTGGAACCGGGCAAGACCTACGCCCGCAGCACGCCCAATTCGTGGGCGCCGATGTCCTACGACGCCACCATGAACACGGTCTTCATCCCGATGGGCAGTTCGTCGGTCGACCTGTGGGGTGGCTTGCGCACGCCGCTGGATCACCGCTACGCTACCTCCATCCTGGCGCTCGACGCCAGCACCGGCAAAGAGAAATGGGTATACCAGACGGTCCACAACGACCTGTGGGACTTCGACGTGCCGATGCAACCGAGCCTGGTCGACTTCCCCGGCAAGGATGGCACCACCACGCCTGCCGTGGTGTTCGGCTCCAAGTCGGGCCAGATCTTCGTGCTCGACCGATTGAGCGGCAAGCCGTTGACGAAGGTCGAAGAACGGCCCGTCAAGACGGCCGGCATCTTCAAGGAGCAGTATTCGGCCACGCAGCCGTTCTCGGTCGGCATGCCGCAGATCGGCGCCGACACCATGACCGAGTCCGATATGTGGGGTGCGACGCCGTTCGACCAACTGGCCTGCCGCATCAGCTTCAAGTCGATGCGCTACGAGGGCCTGTTCACGGCGCCGGGCACGGATGTCTCGCTGAGCTTCCCGGGTTCGCTGGGCGGCATGAACTGGGGCAGCCTCTCGACTGACCCGAACCACCAGGTCATCTTCGTCAACGATATGCGCCTCGGCCTGTGGGTGCAGATGATCCCGCAGAAGACCGACAGCGGCCCGGCCAGCAACGGCGGCGAAGCGGTCAATGCCGGCATGGGCGCGGTGCCGCTAAAAGGCACGCCGTATGCGGTCAACAAGAACCGCTTCATGTCGCCGCTGGGCATTCCCTGCCAGAAGCCGCCTTTCGGTTCGCTGTCGGCAGTGGACCTGAAGACCCAGAAGGTGCTGTGGCAGGTCCCCGTTGGTACCGTGCAGGATACCGGCCCATTCGGCGTCAAGATGCGCATGCCCATGCCGGTCGGTATGCCGACGCTGGGCGGCACCCTCGCCACCCAGGGCGGGCTGGTGTTCATCGCCGGCACCCAGGACTACTACCTGCGCGCCTTCGACAGCGCGACCGGTAAGGAAGTCTGGAAGGCGCGCCTGCCGGTGGGCAGCCAGGGCGGGCCGATGAGCTATGTGTCGCCGAAGACCGGCAAGCAGTACGTGCTGATCTCGGCCGGCGGCGCACGCCAGTCGCCGGATCGCGGCGACTATGTGATCGCGTATGCGCTCGATCGCTGATCGTCGGATGAGCCGGAGATCTGCCATGCAACGTCAACCACGATCCCGGGCTGCGGCCATCCTGCTGGCCACGATGGCGCTCGTTCCGGCTGGCGCACTGGCGCAGGCGACCAGCGTGCCGGTCGCCGCGGCAGCGGCGCCGCCGGCCGGCGCCTCCTTCATGACCGGCGACTGGGGTGGCGCACGCACGCGCTACACCGAAGCCGGCGTAAACTTGCGTGGCGATTACGTCTCGGAGACCTTCGCCAACGTCAGCGGCGGGCAGCGGCGCGGGAGCGCCTATGCCCAGCAGCTGCGCCTGGGTGCCGACTTCGACATGGCGCGCATCGCCGGCTGGACTGGGGCCACCCTGCACGTCACCATCAACGACCGGCGCGGCACCGGGATCTCGTCTGACTACATCGGCAACCGGCTACCGGTGCAGGAAGTCTACGGCGGCCTGTACACGCGCCTGAGCGAAGCCAGCATCGAGCAGAACCTGCTGGCTGACCGGCTCAATCTGCGCCTCGGCTACTTCGCGATGGGCAACGACCTTGGCGGCATGGCGATCGGCTGCCAGCTGGTGAATGCGGCGTTTTGTGCCCATCCGCTGTCCATGTCGGGAAACAGTGGCTGGTACAACTACCCGAATGCGCGCTGGGGCGCCGCCGTGCGCTACAAGCTGGCGCCGGAACTGCTGCTGCGCACCGGCGCCTTCCAGAACAATCCGCGCCTCGGCGAAGAGCACAACGCCTTCAAGCCGTTCGCGTCTGGCACCGTGGGCACCATGCTGCCACTGGAGATCGAGTACGCACCCGGCAGTGCGCCGCACAGTACCGCCCTGCCGGGGCATTACAAGCTGGGCGCCTATTACGACTCGGCGCGCGTGGCGCGCCAGGGCGAGACCGGCACGGTGGGTCAACGCTACGGGGTGTACCTGCTGGCGGACCAGACGGTCTGGCGCGACGGCGCCAACGGGCGCGGCCTGGCGCTGTTCGGCCAGTTCACCGCCAATCCGCGCGCGGCGAGCCAGATTACGCGCTGGTATGTGGCCGGCCTGGTAAAGACCGGCACCTTCGCGGGGCGCGACGCCGACACGCTCGCACTGGGCGTGGCGCATGCGCAGCTCAACCCGCGCTTGCGCGCGCAGGCCGCCGAGAGCAACCCCGAAATCGATGGCTATACGTCGCTGCCGGCCGGCGAAACCGTGGTCGAGTTGACTTATGGCGTGCAGCCGTTGCCCTGGCTGGGGGTACGGGCCAGCGTCCAGTACATCGTCGATCCCGGCGCCTTCGGCTACCGCTCGACCCCGGATGCGCTGGCGCTGGGCACCCAGCTGAGAATCGCCTTCTGATGCGTGAGGCCGCGCGCTTCAGGGCGCGCGGACCGAGCGCAGGATGGTGTCGATCACGGATGCGCGGCGCGCCGCGTGCACCTCGGCCGCGCCGAGGTCGCGGTCGAAGATGAAGCTGAACGTGTGGCGGTTGGACACATTGTAGAACGATAGCGCGCTGATCGACATGTGCAGGTCGACCGGATCGACGTCGGCGCGGAACACGCCCTCCTCCACACCGCGCTGGCACAGGCGCTCCAGCACCGTGATGGCCGAGCGGTTGATGGCGCGCAGGTCGGGAATCTTGCGGATGTACTCGCCCTGGTTGATGTTCTCGTTCATGACCATCCGGATGAAGCCGGGGTGCGCGGCATGGAAGTCGAAGCTCGCAGCGACCAGCTGGCGCAGCGCCGCTTCGGGCGCCAGGCGTTCGTCGATCTGCAGTTCGCCCTCGATCTGCCGGAAGCGGCGATAGCTTTCCTCGAGCGCGGCCACGTACAGATCGTCCTTGCTCCCGAAGTAGTAATAGATCATGGCTTTATTCAGCCCGCTCTCGGCCGCGATGGCGTCGATACGGGCGCCGCTCAAGCCGGCGCGCGAGAATTCCTGGAGCGCGACGTCCAGGATCCTGGCGCGGGTACTGTCCTGCTCGGCCTTGGCGGGAGCGGCCTTCGATCTGCTTGCTTTGGTCATCGGGTCATTCTAGCCGATCGCGCCAGGCTAGCGCGCCCATGCGCTTGCTCACTGGTGTGCCGAATGATGAACAAGGTCACGGCCAGGATTGCCGTCGCCGTTTGTTGTAGCATGACGCGCTGGTGGCGCGCTCCGGCGCCGGCATTCAACGATCAAGGAACAGGTATGGGCATTGGCGGCAAGCGCTTCGAACAGGCATTGGCGGGATTGACGGACATGAGCGCTGGCGCCATTCCGATCGGCAGGGACGAATTCATGGCGCGCATCGCGCGCGCCCAGGCCGCGATGCGCGCCAACGCCATCGACGCGCTCTGGCTCAATGCCGGCACCAACCTGTTCTACTTCACCGGCATGCGCTGGCATCCGAGCGAGCGCATGGTGGGCGCGATCCTGCCGGCCAATGGCGCGCTAAGCTATCTGGCGCCAGCATTCGAGGAAGGCACGCTGCTCGACTACATGCAGGTGGAGGGTCCGATCCACACCTGGCAGGAGCACGAAAGCCCGTATGCGCTGTTCGCTGAACGCGTAGCACAACTTACCGATGCCCCGCGCATCGGCATCGACGAAAGCACGCCATTCTTCATCGCCAACGGCATGCGCCAGGCGGCGCCCACGCTCGACCTGGTCGACGCCAAGGTCGTGACGGCGTACTGCCGCGCGCGCAAGTCGCCAGCCGAGATCGCGCTGATGCAGCGCGCCAAGGACATGACCATGGCCGTGCATATCGCGACCGCCAGCATCCTGCGCGAAGGTATCACCACGGTCGAAGTGGCAGACTTCATCGACCGCGCGCACCGCAAGGTCGGCGCTCCGGCCGGTTCCTACTTCTGCATCGTGCTGTTCGGCGCCGCGACCGCCTTCCCGCACGGCGTCTCGTACGTGCAGACCCTGAAACCCGGCGACACGGTGCTGATCGACACCGGCTGCAAGCTGCACCACTACATCTCCGACATCACGCGCACTTATGTATTCGGCACGCCGAGCGAGCGCCAGCGCCACTTCTGGAACCTGGAAAAAGCGGCGCAGCAGGCCGCCTTCGACGCAGCGCAGCTGGGCGTGCCGTGCGAACAGGTCGATGCCGCCGCGCGCCGCGCGCTGGCAGCGGCCGGGCTGGGTCCCGAGTATCAGCTGCCCGGCCTGCCCCACCGCACCGGCCACGGCATTGGCCTGGATATCCACGAATGGCCCTACCTGGTCGGCGGCGACACCACGCCGCTCGACATGGGCATGTGTTTCTCGAACGAGCCGATGATCTGCGTACCCGGCGAATTCGGCATCCGCCACGAAGACCATTTCTACATGACGCAGGACGGGCCGCGCTGGTTCACGCAGCCGGCGCATTCGATCGACGACCCGTTCGGACTGGAGACTGGCGGACGATAAGGACAGGCCGTGCCTGACGTGACGGGCAAAAAAATCACGCGCATCCAGATGCATTCTTAGTGATAACGGGTTATCATTATCAAAGCGAGGCACGGCCTCGATCCCGTTTCATCGACCATCTGGAGCCATCATCTTGCACCATGCACCCCGCCGTCGCGACGCGACCGCATTGCCCCTGCGCGCCCTTCCTCACGCCGTCATGTTCGCCTGCACGCTGGGCGCTGGCGCTGCCTGCGCCGCCGATGACAACCTGGCGTCAACGGGCAGCGCGGCGCAGGTGGTCGAGGTCAAAGGCAGCCTCGCCGAAGACGAGCGCAGCGCGGTGAGTGCCAGCGCCAAGGGCCTGCCAGGCACCGTCACCACGATCACCGCCGACGACATCGGCACCCTGAACGTTGGACGCGACATCTCCAATGTGTTCCGTCGCGTGCCGGGCGTGATCGCCAACAATATCGACCAGGGCGACACCGGCAACGGCTTTCGCATGCGCGGCTTCGCCACCCAGGGCACGCATGGCGCCGACACCGCGATCCATATCGACGGCGTGCCGCAGAACATCCCGTCGAGCCAGGGCGGCGCCGGCCACGGTCCCGCCTTCCTCGAATGGATGACGCCGGACATGATCGATTCGATCGATGTCATCAAGGGCCCGATATCGGCCCTGTACGGCGACCAGAACCGCGCCGGCTCGGTGGCGATCCGCACCCGCGAGGGCGGCGCCGCCACCCCATCAAGTGCGGCCGTGACGTTCGAAAGCCACGGCGGGCGGCGCGGCTCGCTGGTGCTGTCCGGCGAATCCGGCAGGCTGCGTTCGCTGCTCGTTCTGGACCGCTATAAAAGCGACGGTTTCCGTTACGGTTCCACCAACGACCGCTCGAACCTGTTCTGGAAGCTGTCGACCACGATCGGCGACGGCGTCTACAGCCTGCGCGCGACCTACTACCGCTCCGACTTTACCGGCGCCGGCTATATCTCGCTGCCGGCCATGGAAGCAGGCCTGAATCCGCGCTCGGTCCAGTATGAGCTGCCCGGCTTTGGCGATGCGCACCGCAAGACCCTGGTGTTCAACCGCCGCCCGGCCAGCGGTGAAGCTGGCTGGTTCGCGACCGTGTATGCCGAAGACTTCGAGCGCAGCCGCGCGATCGCCACCAGCACCACCCAGCACACCTATGGCTACGACAAGCGCGACATCTTCGGTGCGCGCGCCGGCAATACCTGGCTGTTCGGAGACAAGGCCGTGCTGACGGTCGGTGCCGAGACCCGCAAGGACGACGGCGACGCCCTGCGCCAGCAATACCGGCTGCATCAGCCGACACCGAACTACATTAATAACCAGGACCTCGACCTGCTGACCTATGGTGTGTTCGCCCAGGCCCAGTACCGCATCCTGCCGACCGTCAAGCTGCACGGCGGCGCGCGCTATGACCGCTTCGACTACGATCTGGTGAACCGCAAGCTGCCCGCCGCGTCGACCGGTTACACCGGCTCGGTGGTGACGCCGAAACTCGGCGCGATCTGGGAAGTGGCGCCGCAGCTGGAACTGTTCGCCAACGCCGCCGAGGGCTTCCGCTCGCCGGCCGCAGAGCAGATCAGCACCAGCGGCAGCCTGGGGCCACTGGGCGCGGCGGGTGGCCGGATCAACGCGGACATCGACCCGAGCAAGGTGCGCTCCTACGATATCGGCCTGAATGCCCGCCCGGCGCCGGGCTGGCAGCTGTCCGGCGCATTCTTCACGGTCAGGAACGACGACGAAATCATCAACACCGCGCCGGATGTGTTCGTGGCGTCCGGCCAGACCACGCGCCGGGGTCTTGAATTCGACCTGCGCTACCAGCCGGGCGGCGCCTTCAGCGGCTACCTGAACTACGGGCGTTTGCTGCGTGCGCAGCTCGACAACCCAGCTCCCGGCAGCGGCGCCCTGCTCTCGGTCCCCGCGCACACCTGGAAGGGCGGGCTCCAGTACCGGCGTGCAGCCGGTGCCGGCCGCCTGACGTTCAACGGCGACTTCTATGTCAGCGCGCGTAACCCCTACTACATGGGCGCGCCGCTGGTGCAGCGCGACATGCCAACCTATGTGCGCTACGACCTGAAGGCCACCTACGATATCGGCAAGCTGCAGGCCTCGCTGTTCGCCACCCTGCACCCGCACGAGTTCGCCAGCGACATCGCGTATGGGACCGCGGCGGGGCTGGTGGTGTCCCCCGTGCCTGGCACCTCGGGCGGCGCATCGCTGCGGTATTTCTTCTGACCTGGTTGAGCGCCATTCCTGCCGGTTGACGTGCGGCCGAGAATCAGGGCAAGATGTTTGAATGCTAGGGAAGCGCTGATTTATTCTGAGGGTTGGGATTGGCCAGCAAAAAAGGTGGCCTGCAAGGCGCGAAATCTTGCAATAGCTAGCTATTGCAAGATTTTGCAACGCCGCAGGACGCCTTTTTTTGCAGCCAAGTCCGCCCTCATGAATAAATCAGCGCTTCCCTAGTGTCCTGAATCAGAGATTCGTTGAATCAATGCGGCGAGCGTCGGCCTGATACTGCGTCGCACATGCAAGCAAGGCCCCGGCCTTGCTGTGCTGTGCTCCTTGTCTCAGGCCGACTTCGCCACATTGATTATTCAACGAACTTCCCATTCAGGACACAAGGGGGAAATTCCCCCTTTCAATCCACCGCCCAACCGAGGATCCAGGAATGCGCCGTTTCGAGTACCTTGATGACAAATCCGCCAAATTCTGGGAAATCGAACAATCGGAGCGCGATCTGACTATCCGCTGGGGGCGCATCGGCACCGCCGGGCAGAACCAGACCAAGAACTTCGCCGATGCGGCCAAGGCCGGCGCGGTCATGACCAAGCTGATCGGCGAGAAAACCGGCAAGGGCTATGCCGAAGTCGGCGCCGCGGCCGGCGCCGCCATCGGCACGGCGCTGCCGAAGGCTGCCGCCGTCAAGCCCGCTCCTGCAGTACCGGCCACCGGTGAAACCCCGCCGGCCGAGACGGTGGACCAGCAGATCGACCGCGTATTCGAAGCGATCCGCGCGCAGATCGCCGACGACGCGGTCGATCCCGCCGAGATCGCGCTGACGGCTGCCAGGATCCGACGCGTCCACGGCATTGGTGAACTGGCGGCGAGCGAGGTCCACAAACTTCTGGAGCGGGCCGGCTTGACCCGTGTATGGTCATCGGGACTGGCGCCCAATGCCAGGACCACGGCCATCGCGATGGCCGCAGACATCCAGGCTGCGCCGGCCGCGCCGGCAATCGACCCTCCGGACGGCGCCGCGCCGTGGCTGGCCGAGGGCGAGCCCCTGCGCATCGACGGCCCCGCCGACCATACCCGGTCGTTTGCCTTGGCCACGCGGCGCAACCCGAAACCGGTCAGCGCCGTCGATCCGCAGGCAGCCTGGGACGAACTGCGGCCCAGCATCCGCGCCGGCGTGTCGGCGGATTTCGACAATTCCGACCCCGCCTTGCGCGTTGCATTCGAGCAGGCATGGCGCGGCACCGACGTCCCCACCCTGGGCGGCACGCCGCAGACCGACGCCATCCTGCTGGCCCTGGCCACCGGCCGCCACGGCTACGACCGGATCAACTTCGGCGAACTGTGTGTCGACTATCTGGTGGCCCGGCATGGCCTGCCCTATGTGGTCGAAGCCCAGATCGCCTCCATGCACTACCGGGTAGACGAGCACTATGCCAGCAAACTCGTGACCATCAACTACCGCGCCGGCTCCGGCGCCCCGCATTACCATACCGACCCGATGACGGCTGGCCAGTGGCATCTGCGGCGCCACCTGGCAAGCGCTCCGCAGGACATCTACGATGCCTGCGCCGCCATCGCCGAACAGGCGACTACGGCGCTGGAACCGGAGTGCCAGGTCGCGCTGGCCCTGATGTTCCCGGACCTGCCCGACATGAGCCACGCCTTGATCGAACGGCTGTGCGCCAGCGGCGCCGAGCCCGTGCCTGCCGTGCACTGGCTGCAGCTGACCGCCACCAGCGATACTGCGCTGGCGAAGGCGCGCAAGGCGGAATCCGACCACTACATCAAATTCTGGGACCGGCATAACGTCGTCGCCACCGTCCTGCTGGAGCACCGCCTCGATGCCGTGCGCTGGCTCGCCCCCGGCGGCGCCTACGACCACGCCGGCGACGCGCTCACCTGCATTGGCACGCCCGAGGCGCTCGAAGCGCTGGCCCGGGTCGCCGCCAGCGCCAAGCGTGCGCTGGCCCGCTTCACCCTGGCGGCACAGCGCTGGCCGGTCGCGGCGACGGTCGCGCTGGCGCGCCACCTGGCCAGGAACGTGAAGGACCAGGGCCTGTTGATGCCGACCCTGGTCGACCTGGTGCGCACCCATCCGGCGTTGCCCGACACGCTGCAGCCCTGGCTCGAGCCGGCTTCCAATACCCTGCTCGACTCCATCCGCGCGCGCCTGGCCGGGCCCCAACAGGTCGCTGCGCCGGAAGACCTGCCCCCCGTGCTGGCTGATGCACCCTGGCTGCGGCCGAAGAAAAAGGCGGCCGCCAGCCTGCAATTATCAATCCTGCCCCTGGCGCCGGTCGAACAATGGGACGACGACGAGAAGGCCGAGATCCTGGCGCCGAGCCCCTGGCATGACCGCTACCGCGACGCCGCGACATCGCACGAGAAGATGGCCTCGCTGCTGGGCTTCGGGCGCGACAAGGAGCTCACTGCCCACGCGGCGAGCCTGGAAGCCGGACGCGCCGCGCTCGCCCAGGGCGGCTTGCCCGAATTGCTCGCCGCCTGGCGCGGCCTGCTGGCCGAAAAGAAGAAAGAGCGCTATTTTCATTATTACCTCGATGGCCAGGCGCTGACCCACCTGTCTCCGGAACTCGGCATCCCGTTCTGGAACACCGCTGCGAGCGAAGCGTCCTGCTCGGGCGTGGACTATGTCGCCGCCACTTGGGGCTTGCCCGCGCTGCCGGGCGTACTGGCGCACATCGCCGGCGCGCCGAACGACTACCTCGGCATCGCCCTGCACTTCGGCGCGGTCGAACTGGCCCCGCTCGCCGCGCGCGCCTTTGCCAAGCTCAAGACGCTGCGGCCGCTCGGGCGCGAATGGCTCAGGCGCTTCCCCGAACATGCCGCCTGCGCGCTGATCGCCCCGGCGCTCGGCAAGCCGAACGAAGCGCGCGACTGCGCCGCCGCCAGCCTGCGCTACCTGGCCGGTATCGGCCACCAGGCCCTGATCGAGGAGGTGGCGGGCCGCTACGGCCAGGCCGAGGTGCTGCCGGCGCTGCACGCCATGCTCGGCGAAAGCCCGCTCGACCGCTATCCGAACAAGCGCGCCGCCCTGCCCGAATTCTGGAAGCCGGACGGCTGGCGCCGCCCGCACCTGGTCGACGGCAAGGCCTTGCCCGATGAAGCGCTCGCGGTGGTGGGGACCATGATGAGCTTCCCGGCCGCCGAGGAAGTGTATGCCGGCCTGCACCAGGTGAAGGGGGCCTGCACTGCCGAGAGCCTGGCGGACTTCGCATGGGACGTGTTCTCGGCCTGGCTCAATGCCAGCGCGCCGTCGAAGGAGGCCTGGGCGCTGGCCAACCTCGGCGTATTCGGCAACGACGACACCGCCCGCAGGCTGACCCCGTACATCCGCGCCTGGCCGGGCGAAGCAGCGCACGCGCGCGCGGTTGCCGGGCTGGATGTGCTGGCGGCGATCGGCAGCGACGTGGCCTTGATGCTGCTGAACGGGATCGCGCAGAAGATCAAGTTCAAGGGACTGCAGGACAGGGCGCGTGAGAAGATCCTGGCGGTCGCCGAAGCGCGCGGCCTGAGTCCGGAAGAACTGGAAGACCGCCTCGCGCCCGACCTGGGCCTGGACCAGCAGGGCAGCATGCTGCTCGACTTCGGCCCGCGCGCCTTCAAGGTCGGCTTCGACGAGGCGCTCAAGCCGTATGCCCAGGAGTGGCTCGACGGTAAAGCGGGCGCGCGCCTGCCCGACCTGCCCAAGCCGAAGAAGACCGACGACGAGGCGCTGGCGGGGCCAGCCAGCGAGCGCTTCAAGCTGCTCAAGAAGGATGCCCGCACGATCGCCAGCCAGCAGGTGCTGCGCCTCGAACTGGCGATGTGCGCGCGCCGCCGCTGGAGCACAGAGGTGTTCGCCCAGTTCATCGCCAACCACCCGCTGGTGCGTCACCTGGTGCGCCGCCTGGTATGGGGCGTGTACGAGATGCCGCTCGCGGCCGCCGGCGACGACGGGGACGAGGAAGTTCGGGTGGCGAGCTACGGCGGCGTGCTGCTGGACTGCTTCCGGGTGTCCGAAGACGGCGAGTACACGACCGCGGCGGACGATCCTTATTCCCTGCCGGGGGGCGAGCGGATCGCCATCGGCCTGCCGCACGCGCTCGAGCTGCCGGCCAGCGTGGCCGCCGAATTCGGCCAGCTGCTGGCCGACTACGAGCTGCTGCAGCCTTTCGCGCAACTGGGCCGCGACACCCATGCGCTGACCGAGCAGGAGCACGCCGCCAGCAAGCTGCTGCGCTGGAAAGGCATCAAGGTCAAGACCGGCAAGGTGCTGGGGCTGGCCAACAACGGCTGGCGCCGCGGTTCGGCCCAGGACAGCGGCTGCATCTGGACCTATGACAAGCCGGCCGACGCCGGACATACGCTCGAACTGACGCTGGAGCCGGGCATCTTCGTCGGCATGGTCGACGAGAATCCCGAACAGACGCTGGGCGAAGTCACGCTCGGACGGCCCTACCGCAGCGGCTGGGGCCGCGACGAGGAGCTTTCGCAGCTGGGCGCGCTCGACCCGATCGCCGCCAGCGAACTGATTCGCGACATGGAGCGGCTGCGTTCATGAGCGGCGCCGAGTCCATGCCAGTCACGCCCGCCGGCGTGCTCCAGCGCCCGCCCGCCGAGATCCTGTACGCCAGCGAGCTGGCGCTGCTGCGCGAACGCGACGGCGCCGTCAAGCCGCCCGGCTGGGCGTTGTCCATGCAGGCGGCGCGCAGCTTCATCCTGGGCGACGCGGCGCTCGGCATCCCGGCCAAGATCGTGGCTCCGGTCTCCAGCATCGAACGGATGCTGGTCACGCTGGCCACCGGCCGCGGCCTGCTGCTGGTCGGCGAGCCGGGCACCGCCAAGTCGCTGCTGTCCGAACTGCTGGCCTGCGCGGTCTCGGGCGCCTCCACGCTGACGATCCAGGGCGGCGCCTCGATCACCGAGGACCAGATCAAGTATGGCTGGAACTATGCGCTCCTGATCAATGAAGGCCCCTCCCCGCGCGCGCTGGTGCCGGCCCCGCTCTACCACGGCATGCAGCAGGGACGCATCGTGCGCTTCGAGGAGATCACGCGCGCGCCGCTCGAAGTGCAGGACTGCCTGCTCGGCATGTTGTCCGACCGCGTCATGGCGGTGCCCGAACTGGGCGGCGCCGACGGCATGCTGTACGCCCGCGAAGGCTTCAACATCATCGCCACCGCCAACACGCGCGACCGCGGCGTCAACGAGATGAGCGCCGCACTCAAGCGCCGCTTCGACTTCGAGACCGTGTTCCCGATCCTGGACTTCGAGCGCGAACTCGATCTGGTGGCCGACAATGCCGCGCGCCTGCTGGCGCGCAGTGGCATCCCGACGACGGTGCCGCGTCCGGTGCTCGAGCTCCTGGTCGGCACCTTCCGCGACCTGCGCGGCGCGCCGGCGAGCCAGGGCGCGCCGGATGCGGCCGGGATGGACCGGCTCAGCGCCGTCATGTCGACCGCCGAAGCGGTCAACGTGGCGCACGCGGTGGGCATCCGCGCCTGGTTCCTCGAACAGCGCGAGGGCAGCCCCGCCGACCTGGTCGACTGCATCGCCGGCACCGTGGTCAAGGACAATGCCGACGACCGCGCCCGGCTGCGCCGCTACTTCGAACAGAAGGTCGCCCGGCGCAACGGCCCGCACTGGCGCGCCTATTACGAAGCGCGCGACCGCCTGCCATGACCCCGGCAGGTGATTGCGCCCCGCTGATCATCGGTGTGCGCCACCACAGTCCCGCCTGCGCGCGACTGGTGGCGGCGCGCATCCGCGCGCTCGCGCCGGCCTACGTGCTGATCGAAGGCCCGGCCGACTTCAATGCCCGGCTGGACGAACTGGCGCTGCCGCACCGGCTGCCAATTGCCATCTACAGCTACCTGGCGGACGACGCTGGGACCGAAGCTCAGGCCGGCGTAAGCCGGCACGGCTCCTGGGCGCCGTTCGCCGAACACTCTCCCGAGTGGCAGGCGCTGTGCGCGGGGCGCGAAGCCGGCGCCGCGCTGCGCTTCATCGACCTGCCGGCCTGGCACGGCGCGTTTACCGACACGCCCAACCGCTACGCCGACGCCGCCGACGATGACCAGGAGGCGCGCGCCCACGCCTACCTCGACGCCCTGGCCGTGGCGGTCGGCGTCGACAGCCGCGACGCGCTGTGGGACCAGCTGTTCGAAGACCATGCCGACCTCGATACGCTGCAAGCGACCTTGGCCGCGCATTTCGACCACTTGCGCGGCAGCGATCCGGGCTCGCCCGGCAACGCGGCGCGCGAAGCGATGATGGCCGCCTGGATCGGCTGGGCGGTGGCCCAGCGGCGCGGCCAGGTGGTGGTCGTCTGCGGCGGCTACCATGCGCCGGCGCTGGCGCGCCTGTGGCCATCAGCCCGCGCGCGTTTCCAGGCCGGCGCCGCCGAACCGGCAACGCCGCCGCCGGCCGCGCTGCGCCATGGTTCATTCCTGGTTCCCTACACCTTCAAGCGCCTGGACGCCTTCACCGGCTACGCCTCGGGCATGCCCTCGCCGGCCTACTACCAGTGGGTGTGGACGCATGGCCTGGCAGGGGCCGGGCGCCGCCTGCTGCGCGGCGTGCTGGCGCGCCTGCGTGACAACAAGCTTCCGGCATCGACCGCCGACCTGATGGCCGTGCAACTGCGCGCGGCCGGCATGGCACGGCTGCGCGGCCACCGCGCACCGCTGCGCAGCGACTGGCTCGACGCCCTCGCCGGCACGCTGGTCAGCGACGGCCTGGACGCGCCCTTGCCCTGGACCTATCGCGGCCCGATCCGCGCCGGCACCGATCCGGTGCTGGTGCAGGTCATGGACGTGCTGGCCGGCGACCAGCCCGGCCAGCTGGCGCCGGACACGCCCCAGCCGCCGCTGGTCGTGGCGTTCTGGGTCGAACTGGAAGCTGCGGGCCTGCAGCCCACGCCGCAGGCGACAAGCGTCGAACTGGACCTGCTCGCGCCGGACGGGCGCCGGCGCAGCCAGCTGCTGCACCGCGCCGCGCTGCTCGACCTGCCCGGATTCGTGCGCAAGAGCGGCCCGGATTGGGCGCTCTCGGGCCAGTCGAAGGAACGCTGGTTGCTCAGCCAGCCGTTCGCGCAAGCAGCGGCGCTGATCGAGGCCGGCGCCTGGGGCGCCACCCTGCTTGATGCCGCGCGCGCCCGGCTCGAGGACCGCCTGCGCCAGGCGGGGCGCCACATCGACGCCCTGGCCGTCCATCTCGACCGGGCCGCCTTCGCCGGCCTGCCGGCGCTGAGCGCCGCACTGCTGGCCGAATTGCCAGCGGCCGTGGCCCAGGAAGCGCGCTTCGAAGTCCTCGGCCCCGCGCTCGGCCGGCTGTACCTGCTGCTGCGCCACGGACAGCTGCTCGGCATGGCGCAGGCGCCGGTGCTGCGGGTGGTGATCGAGGCTGGCGTCGACCGCGCCTTGTGGCTGCTCGAGCCGCCCGCGGCGGTGCCGGCCGGCGCCGTCGACGCCCACCTGCAGGCGATGCAGGCGCTGTACCGGATCGCGCTCGACGCTGCGAGCGATTCTGGCGCGGCAGGCGCCCTGACGATCGAAGTGCCACGCATGCTGGCGGTATTCGAACGCAAGGCGGCCAGCCACGCCTCGGCGCCCTTGAGCCGCGGCGCCGCGCTCGGCGCGCTGATCGCCCTGCATGCGCAGCTCGATGAGGCCACCGGGCCGGCCGCCGACGTGGCGTTTCCCGTGCTGGACAGCCTGGCGCCGGCGCAACTGGGCGACGCCGTCGGCGGCCTGCTGGCCCTCGCGCGCGAAGCCCTGCTGCACGACACGCAGTTCATGGCCGGTCTCGACGCCCGCGTCCAGCGCCTGGCCGACGACGAGTTCATTGTCGCCCTGCCGGCCCTGCGCGCCGCCTTCGGCTGGCTGCCCACGCGCGAACGCGGCAGCCTCGCCGGCCAGGTGCTGTGCCTGCACGACGCGCATCACCTGGCGCGCCACCACCTGACCGCCAGCCTCGGGGCCTGGTCGGCCGAGGAGGTCGCCGCCCACCGCCTGGCCGAGCAGGAAGCCGTGGCAGCCTTGGCCGCCTGGGGGCTGGACTTCAACGCACTGGAGCCGCGATGACGCTGCAGATCCCGTCGGCACTGGAACGCTGGCGCCTGATGCTGGGCGAAGCCGCCGAAGGCGCCTGCGGGAGCCTGGGCGAGCAGGCCGCCGCGGCCGACGCCGCCCTCGACTGGTTGTACGGGCGCGACCCGGAGCGCGGCGCGCGCGACGAACGCGGCGCCACGCTCGGCCCGTCCAGCCTGAGCACACCCGACTGGATCAACAGCATCCACACGCTGTTTCCGCAGGAAGTCATCGAGCGGCTCGAGCGCGATGCGGTGGAGCGCTTCGGCATCGACGACGTCGTCACGAATATCGAGGTACTGCAGCGCATTGCCCCGTCCGAGTCGCTGCTGCGCGCCGTGCTCCACACCAAGCACCTGATGAACCCGGAAGTCCTGGGCGCCGCGCGCAAGCTGGTCGCCGAGGTCGTGCGCCGCATCATGGAACAGCTGGAGACCGAAGTGCGCCGGGCGTTTTCGGGCACGCGCGACCGGCGCCGCCGCAGCCGGGTGCAGGTGGCCAGCAACTTCGACTTCAAGCGCACCATCGCCGCCAACCTGCAGCGCTGGGATCCGGCCCGACAGCGCCTGTATGTCGAACGTCCGGCGTTCATGAGCCGCAGCCAGCGCCACGCGCAGCCATGGGACATCATCCTGCTGATCGACCAGAGCGGCTCGATGGTCGACTCGGTGATCCACAGCGCCGTGATGGCAGCCTGCCTCTGGAACCTGCCGGGAATGCGCACCCGCCTGGTCGCCTTCGACACCGCCGTGGTCGACCTGACCTCCGACGTCGCCGACCCGGTCGAACTCTTGATGAAAGTCCAGCTGGGCGGCGGCACCGACATCGCACAGGCGCTCGCTTACGCCCAGGGTCTACTGGACAATCCGGCGCGCAGCGTGGTGGTGCTGGTCAGCGATTTCTACGAAGGCGGCAGCGAAGCGGAGCTGGTGCGGCGGGTGAAGGCGCTGGTGGCAGCCGGCGCCAAGGTGCTGGGCCTGGCGGCGCTCGACCGCGAGGCCGCGCCGGCCTTCGACCGCGCCATGGCGCAGCGCCTGGTCGACGCCGGCGCGCATATCGGTGCGATGACGCCGGGCGAACTGGCGGCCTGGCTGGCGGAGACGTTGCGGGCATGACGGTGCGGACCGATCTGATGGAACTGAGCGTTGCGGCGCTCACGGCGCTCGCCAACCCGGGCTTCGTCAAGCGCGCCATCAAGGATGTCGCCGCCGGCGCGCTGCCCGTCCTGCGCGAAGACCCCGACGGCACGGTACACGCGCGGTTCGACGATGCGGTGCAGACCAGCATGGGGGCCGGCGTGTCGCTGCGCGACGCTGCATGTACCTGCAGCGCCAGCAGCATGTGCCGGCACCGCGTCATGCTGGTGCTGGCGTATCAGGCCAGTCACGCCGGCGCCGCCGACGCACCGCACGGCGCACAGCGGCAGGCGGCAAACGGGTTGCCGCCCGGCTGGAGCCCGGCCAGCTTCGACGATGCTGCCATCGCCGCAGCGGTCACGCCGCAGGTGCTGGCGCAGGCGCAGCGGCTGGCCCTGGAACGGCCGACCGTGACCGTCGTGCTGGCGGGCGCCGCGGCGCCTGTGCCGGCCGCCTGCATGCCGATGAGCCAGGTGCGCTTCTTTTCGAGCGCGAGCCTGGCCCTCGCGCGTTGCGATTGCCAGCAGGGTACGGGCTGCGCCCACGTGGTGGTGGCTTGCTGGGCCTTCCGGCAGGCCGGGCGATCCCACCCGGGCGTGGCGGAAATCACCCTCGAGGTGGCTCCGCCCGGGGTGGCGCCGGCGCAGGAGACGGGCGCCCTGTCGGCCATGCCTGCCGCGCTCGACGCGCGCGCGCGACTGGAGGACTGGCTATGGTCGCTGTGGCGGGAAGGCGCTTCTCAGCCCCTGCCCGGCCTCGAAGCACGCTACGAAGCCCTGCAGTCGTTGCTGTCAGGCCTGGGCTGGACCTGGGTGCACGAAGACCTGGCGGCGGTATGGGACATCGTGCAGGCGCTGGCGCGCCGCTCGAGCCGCTTCGGCATGGATGACCTGGTGGCGGCCAGCGCGCGCCTGCACGCGCGCCTCGCGGGCGCGTTTCACGCCGACGCCACGCCCGCCGCACGCGTGCCGGCCAGCCAGATCCTGGGCATCGGCCAGCAGGGCGACGTGGCGCTCGACCTGCTGCGCCTGGTGTCGCTCGGCATGACCTGCTGGCGTGACGACGCCAGCGAAGGTGTGCGCATCGTGTTCGCCGATCCGGACACCCAGGCCGCTTGCGTGTTCGAACAGGCATGGCCGCGCGATCCGGCCCGGCCCGGCGACAGCGCCAGCCTGCAGCAACGGCGCATCGCCGGTGTCACCCTCGACAAGCTGGCGGCGGGCCAGGTGGTCACCCGGGTCGCCCGGCGGCGCGCCAATGCCAGCGTGGAGCTGGGCGCCCAGGCCCGGCAGACGAATGTCTTGCCGCTCACGCCAGCGGCATGGGACGATCTGCGCGCGCCGCTCAGGTCCGACACGCTGGCCGCGCTGCTGCACTATCTGCAGGGGCGTGCGCCGGCCAGCATCCGTTCGGGCGAGGCCGGCGGCAACTGGCATGTGATCGGCCTGGCCGGCCTGCAGCTGGAGCGTGCCGCCTGGGATGGCGCGCGCCAGCAGCTCTCGGCGCTTTGGTGCGACAGCGACGGGATCATGCTGCACGCCAGCCTGGGCTACGAGGCGGTGAGCCCCGGCGCGGTCGATGCGCTGGCGCGCGCGCTCGGCGGCGAGTGGGGCGCGCTGCTGGCCATTGCCGGGCCAGTACGGCGTCAACAGGGCGGCGTGGCGCTGCGGCCGATGAGCATAGTGACCGCACAGCGCGCCGTCGTGCTTGCGCTCGAACCGAAAGCCGCGCACCCGATACAGTTGGCCGACGCACCGCCGGCCGCCAGCGCCAGCGACGCCTTGCTGGGCGAGGCGCTGCACCTGCTCGGGCAGATCCTGCGCCAGGGCTTGCGGCATGCGCCGCCCGCACTGCGAGCGCGCACGCTGGCGCACGCGGCGCGGCTCGACGAAGCCGGTTACGCGCAGGCCTCGCGCCTGCTACGCGGCGTGTTCGCCGACGCACGTGATGGTGATCGCCTGGCGCCGCTGTCCGCACTGGTCCTGCTGCTGGAAAAGCTGCTGGCCTGAACCGGGATGCCGTGGGGCTGGGCGATAATTAATGCACAGCGATGTGAGTCGATGTGCAATACTGACCGGCTTTTTTCCCCCCAGATACCGAGCAGCGCTGTTTTCTGACGATGACTTCGACAACCTCTTCTCTCCCCTTGCGCCTGAGCGCCATCGCGCTGGCCTTGACCACATTCCCGGGTACCGCTACCGCGAGCGAACCCCAGGTCGTGATCGAGGGACAGCGCGAGCACTACCGCAGCCTGTCGGTCACTGGCGCGACCAAGACCGACACCCTGCTGATCGACTTGCCGCAGAGCGTGCGCGTGCTCACGGGCGAACTGCTGGACGACGCGGGCGTCACCACGCTGGCCGGGGCGCTCGACCTGGCCAGCGGCGTCTCGCGCCAGAGCAATCTGGGGGGGCTCTGGGACAGCTACGCGATGCGCGGCTTCACGGGCGACCCCAATTTCGGCTCCGACTTCCTGGTCAACGGCTTCAGCTCCAGCCGGGGATACAACGGCTTGCGCGACAGCGCCAACACTGAAAGCGTCGAGGTGTTGAAAGGGCCGGCGTCCGCCCTGTATGGCCGCGGCGAGCCTGGCGGCACCGTCAATATCGTCACCAAGAAGCCGCGTTTCGCGCCAGGCTACACAGTTGACGCAGGCATCGACAGCCACGGCCTGAAACGCAGCGCCGTCGATCTGACCGGCCCGCTGAGCGACAACGTCGCCTACCGCCTGAATGCGGCGTATGAGGCGGGCGACAGCTTCCGCGACCAGGTCGAGGTCGAGCGCATGCAGCTGACGCCGTCGTTCCTATGGCGGATCGGCGAGGCCACCACGCTGTCGTACGAGCTCGAAGCGTCAAAGCAGCGCGCGCCGTTTGACCGCGGCGTGGTCGCGGTCAAGGGAGAACTGGGCCTGATTCCGAATACGCGCTTCCTGGGCGAGCCGGGCGACGGCAAGGTGGACGTCAAGTCGGTCGGCCACCAGGTCTTCGTGCAGCACGAATTAAATGAAGCGTGGTCGCTGCAGGGCGGCGTGTCGTACCGCGACAGTTCGCTGCGCGGCTTCTCGTCGCAGCCGAACGATCTGCTCCCGGACGACCGCACCTTGCGCCGTCAGCGCCGCCTGAACGATTGGTCCGGCATCGACCGCTCGGGACGGATCGAGACCGTCGGCAAGATCGCGCTTGGCGCCGTGACGCACAACCTGCTGGCGGGCGTGGATGCCTATGCCTTCGACGACGACCGCGTCCAGTTGCGCCGCAATCCATCGGGCGACTTCCCCTACGCGCTCGATATCTACGCGCCCGTGTATGGCGGCGTGGCCCTGCCCCTGACCCTCTCGGCCTCGACCAAAGAAAGCCAGCGTTCGCGCGCGGTGTACGTGCAAGACCAGCTCGACCTGTCGCGCCAGTGGAAGGCGCTCGTTGGCGTGCGCCGCGACAGCTATGACCAGACGGTCGTCAACCGGCGCCTGGCGCGCAGCAGCGACCAGTCGCTGAGCGCCACCAGCCCGCGCGTCGGCCTGGTGTATCAGCCGGCGCCGTCGTTGTCGCTGTACGCCAGCGCGGCCAAGGGTTTCAGGCCGAACAGCGGCATCAGCCTCGATAACCAGGCCTTCCCCGCCGAAAGCAGCCGCGCCTACGAGGTCGGGGCCAAGCTCGACAGCCTGGACGGCAAGCTGAGCACGACGGTGGCGTTGTACCGCATTACCAAGGAGAACGTGCTGACCCTGGACGTGCGCAACACCGACTTCTCGATCCCGGCCGGCGAAGTCGCCAGCAAGGGCGTTGAAGTCGATATGGCGGGCGACGTCGCGCGCGACGTGCGCCTGTCGCTGGCGTACGCCTACACCGATGCCGTGGTGACGCAGGGAGACAACGCGATCCTCACCGGCAGCCGCTTCCCCAACGTGCCGAAGCACAGCGCCACCGTGCTGCTCACGCCGCGCTTCAAGCTGGGCTCCGGTATCGCGATGCTGGGTGGAGGCCTGAGCTATGTCGGTGAGCGGCTGGGTGACGTGGCCGCGTCGAGCAGTTTCGTGCTGCCGTCCTACACCACGGCCAGGCTGGTCGCGT
>Ga0265797_10002404_pt1 | contig 31555 bp, 32 predicted proteins | sample P2T30metagenome_FD_192433 | JGI IMG/M metagenome (GOLD analysis project Ga0265797, IMG submission 192433) | Plant litter microbial communities from East Loma Ridge, Irvine, California - P2 T30 | ecosystem: Environmental > Terrestrial > Plant litter > Unclassified | place: USA: California... | reverse complement strand
CAGGCGTCTTGCCTGGGAGGCTGACCATGATGTATGAATTTCTGTCCAACAATGCGGACGATCTGATCCAGCGGTGTATCGACAAGGTGAACAAGCGCCCTCAACGGAACGCATCCAGAGAGCAACTGCGTACTGGCATACCGATGTTTTTGGAGCAGCTGACGAAAACGCTGTACGCAGAAGAGAACATTAACACGGCCGCTGCAATCGCCATTTCCGGCGCCTCCGGGGGCGAGCGAAAGGACGCATCGGAAATGGGTGCGACAGCTGCCGCGCATGGCGCCGCGTTGCTTGCGCTGGATTACACGGTGGACCAGGTGGTGCACGATTATGGCGACCTGTGCCAGGCGATCACAGACTTGGCCGTCGAGCGCGATGCACCATTCCCAGCGGATGAATTCCGTACCCTCAACCGCTGCCTGGACAATGCCATCGCCAGTGCAGTCACTGAATTTTCCTTCCAACGCGACTGCGCCATCTCTGATCGCTACGCCTCCGAGACCAATGAACGCCTTGGTTTCCTGATGCACGAGCTACGTAATTCGTTGAGCGTAGCCACCATGGCGGTCGCCGCGATGGAAGTTGGCCATCTGTCCATTTCAGGCGCCACCGGCGCCTTGCTCAAGCGTGGGCACGCGGCGATGCAGCGTCTGATCAACCTGTCACTGGAAGATGTTCGAGCCGAGGGCGCAGCAGCGGGGCCGAAAGGCGTTTTCTCGCTCGCCGATTTCATCCATGAAGCACGTGATTCGGCGCAACTTGAAGCAGACAAACGAGGCTCGGCGCTTGTGGTCCCTGACGTCGACAAGCTGCTGGCTATCCAAGGCGATCGGGATCTGTTACTTGCCGCGCTGGCCAATCTGCTCAATAACGCGCTGAAATTTACCTGCCCACATACCGCCGTCTCACTGACAGAGTATGCGCAAGGGCAACGTGTTCTGATCGTTGTGCAGGACCACTGCGGTGGCTTGCCAGCGGGGAATGCGGAGAAAATGTTTTCACCGTTCACGCAACGTGGTGATGATCGCTCGGGGCTTGGCCTGGGACTATCAATTGCGCGTCAGAGCATTTCGCGTAACGGCGGTCAGCTGTCGGTGGAGAATTTCCCGGGTGTGGGGTGTGCTTTTACGATGAATTTGCCTCGGCATCTGGCGCTGGATGGAATTCCGCCTGCTGAACAGGCGCATTGAGTTGAAAAAAGGGATAGCTTGTCAGCTAACCCTTTTTCATTGTTAGATCTTGGCCTGTGCAGGGCTTTGACGCACTTGCATAGGCCACTAATCGTTCATTATTTCTTGACTCGCACAGCGTCAAAAAACCAACCTTGCCAAAAAATTACCAAGTGGTTTGGCTTGGTGATAAAGACTGAAGTACAGCTTAGGTCGACAACTGTAACTGGCGTGGGCATACCAAGTTCCTTTGAACTGGCATGAAATTCTTTGCGCAAATGAAGCCGCGGCTCGACCTTGTGCGCGTCAAACTCCGTTTTCCCGCAGTCCATTTCTCCAAATCTTACTTGCTCTTTTTTTATTGTAAAAACTTGGCCAAGCAGTTGTTGTGCTTCCTTCTCGTCGAGGGAGGCAATCTCCGCACCGTCAAGCGCAGCAGTAAATCGCCATTCACCGGTGACTCTGCGCTCAATCGGGTCCGAGGCGTGAGCGGATGGCGATATGCTCATAGCAGTGGCTATAATAAGCAGCAATATATTCCAGCGCTTAATCAAAGCCATACATGCAAGAAAAGACATTTCCATTCTCCTCATTTACTTTCTGCAGTTGACGCATCTTTGATAAGAAACGGCGCGCTTTCTTCGGCACGCCGTTTTATGAGACCAGGTGAAATAACGTACTTCTTCTTACCTTTCTCGATCACTTGCACTTTGATCATCAATGCCATATTTGCGGCAGCCCTAGCAAAGTCGCTTTTATTCAAAAAATTAAAAGTGGTCGAGGGGTCTTTTGCCCCAGAGCTGTAGAAAAAAATGTATAGCGCATTGAAATGGGCTTGATTAGGTGGACATGAATATTGCGCTCAACATTCCTCTCTGTCTCCGCAACTTTTTTCTCGAATTCTCGTTCAACCATCTCGACGAATACTGCTTCCTTATCTCCCCTTTCGTGCAAATGCCTCTGTGAGCGAGAATCTTACTCCCTAGTTGCAGTGCTCTTTATCTTTAACCCATATCATAGTCATATCGATAAAATTCTCGTTTCGTTGATGGCAAACGTACTTATCCTTGAGACGAAATTTTCATCATGGAGGTAATCTTGCCATTTTTAATGGACGCTAAAAGTAGAGGTTAAGCGGTGAGCGCTAGTTTCTGTTTGGCGCAATACTACCGAGCGCTATGTTGGGCCGGTCGTGATTGTAGGTCCACAACCAGTTGGTGGTAAATTCTTGGATTCGTCTCGAACAAGTGATGGGCAAGCTAGTCTCAACGAACTGTCGTGTTGTAGCCTTAACGTAGGAATTCTGTTAGGGCTAGCTGGGCTGGATGAAATCGATGCGGATGCCGCGTTTCGCGACCTATACCAAGGTCACAGCCCTGATGTATTCAGGACCGTTGTCGCATCGAATGGATTTTGGCTTGCCTCGCCATTCGATGATCCTGTCGAGTGACCAGATTACCGGCTCAGACGGCCGTGAGAAATCGACCTTTATCCCCAAGCCCTCGCGGTTGAAGTCATCGATTACATTGAACAAACGGATCCTGCGTCCATCGGCAAGCTGGTCATGCATGAATTCCATCGACCGGCCTTGGTTGATCGCAATCGGCACGGCCAACGGCAGTTTCTCGCGCACCAGACGATGGCACGGCTTAATCCGGAGGTTTCACTCGAGTTCGCGGTAGATTCTGTAGAGCGCTTATAGTTCCATTTGAAACCTTTCACGTTGCGCAGGTACAGGAAGCACAGGCCAAAGCCCCAGTTGCGCTGGTTGTTCGTCAGCCATACCAGCCACTCCGCAATAAGGTTGTTTCCGCGTCAAGCTTCGCTTTATATCGGCAGCAGCTCTGGCTGATGCCAAATGCTTGGCACGGCAGCTTGACCATGGCTGACTGCACCACAAGGCCCATTGCGCCATCTCCCGACGTTAAGATGGCGCAACCACTTTTTTGTGAGCGCTTCCTCAACGATTTCGGCCTTCAGGCGCTCTAGACGTACATCTTCTTCAAGCGCCGGTTTTCCTCTCCCTGCTCCTTCATGCGAGCCATTAGCGAAGCGTCCATGCCGCCGAACTTGGAGCGCCACTTGTAGAACGTGCCGTTGCTGATGCCGTGCTCGCGGCACAACCTCAGTACTGAGCTGCAGATTTCGGCTTGCTTGAGGATGGCGATGATCTGGCTGTCAGTAAAGCGGGACGTCTTCATGTAGAGCTTTCTGTGTTTTAAGTAGAGAATTCTACTTCTGACTGCGCTCTTCTTGTAGGGGGATTACTAAGCGAACGGCCAAGGAAGACTTGAGAATTTCAAACCCCCGCTGAACGATTCAGCAAACCTGTTGCGTCGATACGTTGAAGCAGACGTTCAATTATTTATCGAATTCTATCCACCTATGAAAAATTTTTAAGCTTAAGGCTGCAGGAAATTATTTCTGATTACGAAAATCAATGGTGGTTTTTGATTGATGAACAAATTAAGCTCCCGAACGAATGCAATCAATCTTCATAAACTATGACTTTTACAAACTCATTGCATGCTTTTTGTCTGCATAAAGTTAGAGCGCTTGGTGAAAGAGCTAGTTAGATTTGAGTAGTGATTTCCGACGGCGCCATAAAATAGCAGCTCCGCCAATTAGGATCAATGCAGCGCTTCCAGGTTCTGGCACATCGACCGATGAAAGTGCTACCCCATCAATAAACATTGCTATACCGCCTAGAACGACATAGGAGTTGGGGCTAATCCACTTGAAATTTTTTTCTCTATCCGGATCGGACCAATCATCACTAAAATTATTTATCGCTAGCAAACCAGTACCATAGCCATTTGCGAGATACACAGTCGTATCATCTGCCTGATGATTATCACCAACAATATCTAAGTGCAGAGCAAGAAAATAAGAGCCAGCAGCCAATGAAAGAGCATCAAAGTTGAATGTATAATCTCGAAAGTGTTGTCCGTTAATTTCTCTTTCAACACCGTTTGCTAAAGTCGACGCACCATTGGCAACTAACGCGCCGAATTCCGATGGAGTGTGGTTTTTTAGGAATGTATCTTCGTTCTTATAAACTCTCCACCGTGCCATGCCGACAACGTCATCAAACCGAGTCGGACCTGTCCGGATTCCAGTAAAAGTGAGCCTGCTCAAGGTACTAGCGTTGGCAAGTGTAAAGTTGTCAGCTGCGTATGTGTTGTTTGGTGAAATTCCCAGAGGAGGGAGGCAGCCGGCAGACCAGCAATTCCCATTTAAATTGTAATTTATTTCATATCCCGAAGTGCCATCAGCGGGATTAGGCCGACTTCCATCAGCAAGTGAGTTCTGAAACAGCACTTCTGCAAACGAAGACGTACTCATGACAGAAATTAAAACAAACAAAAATGGCACTAAGGCTTGGTGTGAAAACATAGCAGCTTCCAATTTGTAAAGTTTTCAAGATATCATGAAAAATATGTCTTAGGTAATTTTTATTGCACAGAATACACTGCTCGCTGTCTTCAATGAATTTGCTCCTATTTCTGCAATTGAGCGGCGTCAACCCATCCGTGCCGGCCGGATGCACGTTAGGGCCGAGCGCGTGCTTACGGTCGAAAATGTAGTTTCGTTGGAAGGCGTCAGCCGCGCTCTACATCACTCAGGTATGTGTCGATTACCTGAACGGGCTACTCTTGCGCGATTCATTTCCGCTCAAGTCGTGCTCAAACCTTTTGCGTGAGCTGCTGAGGAGTTGCAGTGAATGATAGTATTGCCAGCATCAACATTGTAGGTACATGGACCCATGCATTTCTCTTACTTTTGCTTAGGAGCGGCCGGGGCATCATGCAGCTCTGCAACCACAAGGTAGGGAGTCACAAGGTAGCGGGTAGGGTCTGACATTTAGACACAGCATCAGCTTTGCCCAATCTAAATCACGATTTCTGGCTCGGATTGGCGTTCTAACCCGATTACAATTCTAGGTGACCGTGGGCTTTAAGGTCAGACATTTCTCGGAAATGCGGCTGAAAAACGGATGAGTTGCACTACATTAGAGTCCGTTTCCAAATGTCAGACCTGACACCTAGAGGGTGTGTGAATTGTGGAAAGCTGAGGCTATGTCCAAATGTCAGACCTGACCCTCAACCTTGTTAGCTGCGCATCGGCTTGCGCTGCACGATGAAAGGATGCTAAATTTCAAATCAACTAAAATCCGCGGCGCAAGATTGATGAATTTCACGACACTATCCCAAGCGATATCAAAGCGACGACCGAGACATATAGTTTCCGGAAAATCAGTCAAGTTAGGGCGGCCGCCGGATGCAGAAAGCGAACAAATCCGATCCATCGCCTGGTTCAATGCGTTGAAAATAGCGCTAGGGGTCGACACGCAGGCTGCTTTCGGCGTTAGCTTACAGGCAGCTTCGGCCGCTCTTGGTCATAAAGGATGGAACGGCGACCTTACGTCTCCCAAGAGATGGCCACGTTATGCAAGTGAAGAAAACTCTCCACGTGGGATACTGAAATTTATCAATGAAGTCGTCGCGGAATCGGCACACGCATATCATCGCTGCCCAAGCGATCTATGGGTTCTGCTTTGCGCGGATCATGAGTTTCAGATTAATTTCGAGGATGTCCAGACACTCTGCAATATCAACGCCGACAAGATAGATTTCCAATGGTTCGGCCGGGTGGTAGCTGCGTGGCGTAGGCATTGCAGCGCAGATGGACTGTATGAAGCGGTTAGCGCCGGACTAGATTCAGCGGCGATAAGATCAGAGTTGGACATACTCAACGTCCGGGAGCTTATCCGCGTAGACATTAGATCTACGGAGCGCTACAACTTGGTTCGCGACGGGAGAATAACAGAAGAGATTCTCATGATCGGGTGGCACTTCTTGAAAGTAAGCGATCCAATTGAGTCCTATCTGAATGATCCCGTTAGCTTCTTAAAGGGTGTAGCGGGCGCATCCGATTTCTCCTCACCCCCGAGCCGTCAATTTTTCGGTGTTATCTCATGACTTCAGTCGTCCAGTCCCGTGCTAGAGTTTCAGCAGTGGGACTGCTAAGTCTATAGTCCCAGAGGTTATCCAAGAAGATTAGTCCGCTAGTCTGGCGAAGCGAGTCGGCCATGGGCATGTAGCAAGCATGACCTTTCGCCAGCAGACTCGACCTGGCGCTTTCTATACGGCGAGGCCGATGTAAAAGTTGAACGACAATGATTCCGCCATTATTAACGCTCGACATTCCTAAAGGAACTCCGTGAAGATTTGTTTTATATGGGTTAGATATTTCCGAAATTTTGAGAATTTTGGACTAAATTTATCAAGCACTGAAAAATTCGATTACGTTAATGGAAAGTTAAACCGTTTGAAGCTGACTCCACTTCCAAAAGATTTTTTCGGTTCCGAAATTTCTGAGGTAACTGGGATCGTGGGTAGAAATGGTTCGGGAAAAAGTAATGCGCTCGAATTAATATGTCATGCGACAAAAGGAGGGAAAACCTCCATCAGCGAAGACTTTTTAGTTGTGACCGCAGAGAAGGAAAAATATGTTTGTCATTATTCTTTTGCGTCAGACGCGCCGCCGGAAGTTCCTCTAGACATTGAACTTCGCATCTACGATCAAAAGTTCTGTTCGGCAAAAGTTGTTTACTTCTCAAATGTGTACGATGACCGACGCACGACCTTTCATAATGACATTGCAGATATCTCATTAAATACTTCAGTTAAGCGTTCGTTTTCCAGCAGAAGACAGGTGACGAGTTTTGAAAAACAAATCCGGCTAGTAAATTCTAGAGTTTTTAAAAATTTGGAAATTGATCTTCCATCAAAGGTTCAACTCTTGAGCAAGCTATGGTCGAGTCGAACGACTTTTCGCATAGACAATTCATATACATCATTATCAGGACAAATGAAGCTCTTTCGGTCGAACTTCAGAGAGCGGGTGCGTGATATTACTATTGCAAATAAGTTTGCAGCATTGTTTAGATTTGGCTATTTCTTTGAAATGTATATATTTTATGAGCGAATTAGTCGAAACAAAGATAGTCAAGGAGCAAAATTTTTAAAAGGACTTGAGAATTTTCTTTCAGAGTTAACGACAATTCGCTCAACGGAGGATTTAAGCGAGCGACTAATTGACTATCTGGTCGAAACATTCCAACCAAAAGAATTCGAAGTATCAACCAAGCCTTCCGCAGAAAACTACCGCGCAGGTCAAATAGGGGTAATCTCGTTTAATGAACAGATAAATTTTATTCGAAACCTTAAAGATTCAATTTCCGATCTCAGACTTGAATATTATTCAGAAGGCTTGCGCGCAAAAAATATCGAATATTTTACATTCGATTATCGATCAAAGGGTGCGAAGAAATTTATCGCCGAATATACTGAACTATTCGGAAAGGCTGAGTTGTTTGATATTGACTGGGCTGGGATTAGCTCAGGACACAAAGCATATTTAAACATTTTCGCATCGTTATATCAAGAGTTGAAATCTACCCGACAAGATGCACTCGTTCTATGCATCGATGAGGGTGATTTGTACTTGCATCCGAAATGGCAGGTAGAGTTTTTTGATAAGTTGATCACCACAATTCCCAACCTATTCTCCGGGGTTGCCCACTTGGTTTTAACATCACATTCACCATTCTTGCTGTCGGACTTGCCGCGCCAAAATATAACTATTTTAGATCCAGAGATATCGGGCGGGGCTATGCATGGAACGGCTCTACTAAGCAATACTTTTGGGGGAAATTTATACGATCTTTATGCTGAGCCATTTTTCCTCGGCAACAAAAAGACTAGTGACTTTGCACATAGAAAGATTAGAGAACTTATAAAAATTGTAGAAACTGGCAACCTTTCACCTATGGAAAAGGAAAATTTGCTAAAAACGGTTTCGAATTATGGCGACGAAATCATTCAATTCCGCCTTCGCGAGATGCTTAGAAAATGATATCAATATCTGAACATATTGACCATCCGGATGCGCATGCCTTTTTAGTTGAACTCGCACAGCAACACTGGGAGAGTTTAAATGGAGTCCGTAATGATGGTGAGTATAAAAACAACGCCGTGATTTTCAAGGTAAGCAGATATCTTGAACATTCAAAGTCGCGTGCGTATTTTAAGGAATACGCTCAACAGAATACGGCTAAATTAGCAAGGCAGCGAAACTTTTTCCAGGCTTTGCTTGATTATGACAACCTATATCTTGAGCAGATAATTATTTCGAAACCGGAAGAGCTCGAATCACTTCGAAGAGAGATGATGTGCGTATTAGAGGAGGATGACCTTTATTTGAATCAAAATGGAAGTGAGGTTCAAACGCCTTTTGGTCGGCTGTTAAGCGAAAAAATTTTTTCCTATAAAAATTTTAGAAGTTCTTCATCTTGTATCAAACTACTAAAATCTATAGGCTTCTTATCTGCAACATGCCCTTACTGCAATTACAATAAGTTAAATCTAGTTCCATATATCGGCACAAAAAATGTTGCAACTGATACTACCGCGTATCTCGATATGGATCATTTTTTTTCGAAGGTACGAAATCCGTTCTTTGCGTTATCTTTTTTCAATCTGATTCCAAGCTGCCATTCTTGTAACTCGACAGACAAAGGTGCTAAAATTTTTTCGATTGAGTCTCAAATTCATCCATATTTCAATTCTTTTGACGATCACTATCGTTTTCGTATATCGTTAGTCACACTGCTTGGTGATCCCACTGACGAAGTATTCATTGATGCCAGCCAAGCGCGGGTCAATGATCAAACCCTAACTCACTTCAACTTACTGTCAAAATACAATCATATTTTTCCGGAAATTGAATCTCTTTTAAATCGCTTTATTAAATTTAAGGGGTATATTGGAACAAATGAAGAGCCAATGTTTGTGGAATTGCTACTGGCGGAGATTCCTCAAGAGAGAAAAAATATTCTGCGTTATGCTGCGGCAAAAATTAAGAGGGACGTTTTAAGACAACTTGACATAAATGGAGCTTTGAAAATAATTTAATTAGCATTAATGGTCCGTTAGTCGATTTTTCGACTACGGCCTGTCCTTTTAATGTGAACTTTCTATTGCACTTTCTTAATAACATCAAGTCTTGCCACCAAGTCCTCTGCCCTCAAATGCGTGTGCGCCTGAGCATCTGCATCGACTTATGCCCGCTAATGGACGCCACTTCCTGGTTACTTAACCCAGATTCCACCATGCGGCTGACCGCTTCGTGGCGAAGATCATGAAATTTGAAATCGCTGACGCAGCCCCCCTTCTTAATGTCCACCCATACCTTATTAAAGTTGTACGACCGGCGCTTTCCATCTCGACCAGGTTCGCCGTAGAAGATGAGGTCCGTCCCATCTGGCCGAACTGGATTGTTTAAGGCAAGTCTAAAACTCTCTGTTGCGGCCATGGAGAGATGCACCGTGCGGGGCAGCGTATTTTTTGTTCCGATTAAGCGCACGATGCGGCGGTCAAGATCGACTTAGGAGCGTCGCAGGGTCGCAATCTCTGACGACCGCATACCGGTTTAGATAGCGATGCGAACAATCCAACTCAGCATTGGATTACAGTGAATATCAATAGCGACAAAGCGACGCGACTCCTCATCAGCGCTTAAGTGGCGATTGCGGCCAGGCCAGGCGAAGGCCGGCGCAAATTCAACACCGGATTGTACGGAAGGCCAAGCCCCCATTCCTTCACCGCAACTATGAAGAGGTGGCCAATTAAGGCCAGATCGAGCCGTACCGTGTTAGCGGCGCGGGGTTGGGCGACGCCTTTCTTCAGCCGATCTTCGCCAGCAAGGCGTGCATCACGGTACTGTGCGATCGATTCTGTTGTGATAGCCGCAAGAGAATATTTTCCGAAAAACTCAACCAGGTACACAGCGCGGTTTTTCTCGGTGGTTTGCGTCATGGGCCGCTTGGTCGGAGTAACGTCCGCCATGTAACGTTTCATGGCCGCCTCGAACGTCATCCACTCGGAAGGGCCGCGCTGTATGAACAGACTGCGCACCATATCATCTTCAGTTCGGCGAGACCAATCATCCGCATCTTTTTTCAGGCGAAACGTCTTGATGGTGGTTGGCCATCCCGCTTTGCGGATGACCGCCTTCCAGGTCCTCGAGGGGTCTTAACGACGGTAACCATGAACTCTACAGTACTGTCGAATTTTGCTTACTGTACGGAAATTGTACCGATGTGCGCACCAGAAACCAAAAAAGGACATAGATGATCACCTAAGTCCTTGATTTAAATGGTAGGCCTCCCGTGAGTCGAACACGGCACCAACGGATTATGAGTCCGAGCTAGATCATATTCCCTTGCGTTGATCTACATTGCAAAATTTCGACAACCATATGAATTTTATGAAAAATTCCCTTTTGGCGTGCATTCCCACTGTTGACCTCCGTTGATCTAGTGCCATAATATTTGCCTACACGGCGCCTACACGACGCTTACATCTAAGGTAGCTATGGCAAAAGAAAATTTTACGACGGACCGCATTAGGTCATACCACTGCGAACCAGGAAAGCAGCAGACTATCCACTGGGACGCCAAAATCCCTGGCTTTGGCCTTCGAGTGACGAAAAGTGGAACTCGGGCATACATCTTCGAGTCGCGCCTCTTCGGGAAAACGATACGTTCCACAATCGGCGACCCACGCAGTTGGGACCTAGGTAAGGCTAGAGCAGAAGCTGGCCGACTGAAAACCTTGATCGATCAAGGACTCGACCCTCGAGAGGTAAAGGCTGAAGCACGAGCTGCGCATGAAGCCAAGGCTCGGGAAGAAGCAGCTCGAACAGTTACGGTAGGCGAAGCGTGGGCTACCTACCTCGCCGACCGCCGACCCTACTGGGGAGAACGCCACTACCATGATCACATCAAGAAAGCGCAAGCAGGTGGACAACCTGCAATTCGAGGTACTCGTGGCCGGGGGGTAACCATCGCTGGTCCGCTCTTTCCTTTGATGGGGTTGAAGTTATGTGAGCTACGACCTACCGTGGTAGAAGCATGGGCGGATCGTGAGGGTGCTATGCGCCAGACCTCTGTGCGCTTAGCCTGGCGCCTACTTAAAGGCTTCTTGTCATGGTGTGCTGAACAACCTGCGTTCTCTTCAATCCTTGAGGGGAATCCAGCGAAGACAAAAAAAACGCGCGAGTTGTTGGGTAAGGCGGGAGTGAAACAAGATGCTCTGCAACGGGAGCAGTTAGAGGCATGGTTCTCAGCTGTAAGGCAAGTCTTCAATCCAGTCACGTCCGCTTACTTGCAAACTCTGCTGTTGACGGGCGCACGCCCTGGAGAGGTGATGGAAATGCGATGGGAAGATGTTGACGGTAGGTGGAAAGGATTGAGGATCCGCGACAAGGTTGAGGGCGAACGTACGATTCCATTGACGCCGTATGTTTCACATCTATTGATGAACCTCCCCCGTCGCTCCGAATGGGTTTTCTCCAGCTCAGTCGCTCCACTGGATAAGGTATGTAAGCCCATCAGCAAGCCACACCAAGCGCATGGTAAAGCCTGTGCTGTGGCTGGGATCGAAGGGCTGACGCTGCATGGTCTTCGGCGGTCCTTCAAGAGCCTTACTGAATGGTTAGAGTGCCCTGCAGGCGTGGTTGCACAAATCATGGGCCACAAACCGAGTGCTACTGCTGAGAAGCACTATACGGTACGCCCGTTAGACCTCCTGCGTCTCCATCACGAACGTATCGAAGCCTGGATCCTTCGAGAGGCTGGTGTCGAATTCTCGTCAGACTCACCCACGTTCACTCGTCTGAAATTGGTCTAGCGGCTCAGCTGCTGCTTAGCACTCGAGGTGTGTTGCAAATTAACAACGTCAGATAGCGTTGAACTAAATTCCAAGTTTTCCGAACATCGGTCATAAAGTAAGGGTCGCCCTGCGTTTCATCGAGCATTTCGTTCGATGACGCGTGCTTTTTTAGGAATTGGCGATGAAATCACCGATGTTTCCAGTCCTGGCTGCAATTGCAGCTAAGTCCGACTACCTGCTTACCAACCAGTTCGCGCGGCAGCTGGGTCGCGCTGAACAGACCCTTCGCAAGGCCCACAGTCTTACAGGCCACTACTTGGGAGTGCGCCCACTCAAACTTGGAAATCGCTTGCTATGGCCTATTCGAGACGTTGAAGCGCTCCTGTTAGGAGGCAAATAATGTCTTATGTCGTCTCAATTGGTATCGTTGATCGAGACTGCGACCAGTTGTCGGCGGTACCGCCGCATGCAGTCATCTTCATAGTCAACAGGAGCAATCCGCGCCGACAACTGCTGACTAGGAAGGAGCACTGAATGGCCAACGGCATCGATTGGTTTCGCTGGCACCACGGGAGCGTCAACGATCCGAAGTTCGGTCTGGTCGCCAAGAACGCTGGCGCGCGCCTTGGGGACGTTATCGCAGTGTGGTCGCTGGTGCTTGAACAGGCCAGCGCGAACACTGAACGTGGTCTAGTCGGCGCTGTTGACTGCGAAGCCACGGATTTCATGCTCAACGCTGAGGAAGGCACCACTGCGCGCATCATTCAAGCGATGCAGACTCGCGCGCTACTCGAAGGCGATCGTGTCACCCGCTGGGAAACACGCCAACCAAAGCGCGAACGCCTCGACAACACTGCAACAGATCGTAAGCGCGCACAGCGTGAGCGCGACAGCATGCAGGATGGTCCGAATGCTGCTGTCACATCAAGTCACACCATGTCACACCAGGTCACGCCTAGAGAAGAGAAGAGTAGAGAAGAAGAGAAGAAAGATAAAAGGTCAAAGACTAAAGCGCCGGCTGCGCCGACGTTCGACCCTCTTGCCGATCTGATCTCCCAAGGTGTCAACCTGCAAGCTGCCACCGACTGGCCCACCCTTCGCAAGGCTAAGCGCGCGACGGTCACGCCCACTGCTCTGAAGAACATGGTTGCCGAGGCGAGCAAGGCCGGCATGCCGCTTGACTCCGTCTTGACGCTGTGCTGCTCGCGCGGCTGGGCTGGTTTTGAGGCCGATTGGGTGCTCAAGGACAAGCGCGACGCGCCGCCATCGGCCTCCCAGCCACACAAAGCGAACTCACAAGCCTTAATCGACCGCATTTCCAGAAAGACAAAAAATGAGCCTGACCTTTGCATCATCGACATCAACGAACGCCCTGCCTGAGGCTTGGGTCGAACGATTATTTGAGCGTATGCTGCTCGACTATGGCAAGAAGTTTTCGGACCAGTGGAGTGGCGCTGACACGGATACGCTGATTGCGCATTGGTCGCGCGAACTGGCCGACTACAGCGGCGCGGAGCTCAAGCGTGGAATGGATGCTTTGAGTTCCCGGGAGTGGCCCCCTACCCTGCCCGAATTCAAGAAATTGTGCCGCCGCCCGCTTGACCCGACCGTTGCCTACCAAGAAGCGGTGGCTGGTGTGCAAGCGCGCCAAGGCGGTAAGTACGGCAAATGGTCTCACCCAGCAGTTTATTGGGCCGCTATGCCGCTTTCGCTGGAACTGCGGGAGCAGACCTACAGCCAAGTCAAAGCTCGTTGGGAGGCCGCACTCACCAAACAGTTTGATCAAGGTCAGTGGGACGAGATTCCACAGCCGATGGTCGCGCTACCAGCGCCCGGTAAGACGAGAACTAGCTGCGAAAAGGCATCGCAACTCCTGCGTGAGCTGGGCAGCAAGATCAATGGATCGCGGAACAAAGGTTGGGCGAGGAAGCTGCTTGAGCGCGAGTCTGCCGGAGAAGCTTTGCTGCCAATCCAGTCGCGTTTCGCTCGCGAAGCCTTAGACATGCTGCCATCGGCGTCATAAATAACAAAACGACGTTCGGGACTTGCCAGGTTCGGTAGACAAATCCCGAGCTCACGTTGAGGTACGAGCTTAGGCCGAGGGAAACCTTAGGCCGTCCGGCCAGCACTACCCTGGAACAGCGAAGTGTCATAATTAGGAGGCACCAAGCCGAAGAGCCAATCACCGCATTTACCAAAGCCTTTGATCTCTCCCGTGGCAGTGTCCTGCGGTTGTAAATCCCTCAGTAGAGCAGTTGTCGCAATACTACGAGCGTATACAATCGAGCCTGACGCTGTCGCTAAAAAAATTTCAAAGGAAGGATTACCGACGCTTGTTACCAATAGTTGATGAAACGGATCCTGGCCAGGTTTTGTGAACACGTTAGGTCGTCAAGCGTGCCTGAGCGAGGCTGTGGATAAAGTTAAGATGAGAGCAACGATGAAGGCAAAAAGCATGAGGTCCACCAGCGTTAGGTCTAGACACCTTCAGTTGCCGGAATGTCGGAAAACATACACGAGCAGAGTAAGCATGACAGCGCATGTCGCCAGCAATTTGCCGATAGCAATGTACTTCCGCGACCGGTCCGTTGCCGCTAGCCCACGGAGCGATGCTTCCATGCCGAGCCAACAAAAAGCAAGTAGCATGCCGATCGGGAAATACTCAACAGACTTTGAAGTAAGCAGAGAAGGAATCAAAAACACGGCAGCACCAGCGGCACACAGCGGCAGCAACCCGAGCATCACTATGCCTCGGTCGCGGCTTCCGCTTGCCCTCTCAAGCACTGTGTTAGCGAGCCAGATCATACTCGCACCAAATGTAAGAAAGCCTATATTCCCCATACCATTCCTTTAATTGTATTAAACCCATGAATCCGAATTCTACAGTAGACCCAGGCATGGAAGCCGTGGTGAAAGATTCCTCGAACAGCCTACTTCTGGCATGCCTGGAGCAGATTTTGCACAAGCCGCAGCGCTTGCTGGAAACGGCGTGCGGTTCGTACCGGCACCAACTGGGGTTTGTGAAGATCGCACTAAATAATGATGCAAGTGGAAAAGCTCTGCGATTGCACTTATGGGATCAGAGTGCGGTGGTCACGGAAGACATTCACTCCCATTGCGCTGATTTTATGTCTCGTGTGGTCTCGGGCGGCCTGGAGGAACACCGCTATGAGCTGACGCCGGGTAAGGCCTTTACCCGTTTTCGATACCACTTCGACGCAGACGCCGGCCACGCACTGGCGCATGCGGACGGCCTTACTGACGTGCTTCAAACCAGCGTGACACCATTGTTGGCAGGCACCATCTATGGGCGCCGCTCCCACGAGCTGCATACAGTGGCCAACATTCAAGACAGTACCATGACGGTTTCCGCGTGGGGCGTGCGTGCAAGTGAAGCAGTCGTTATCAAACCTATCGGTGCACGTGCCGAAGATTGTGGGGCTATCGCTGGCATGCCGCTGGAAGACGTGAAAAATTTATTGATGTACATATGCAGGAGATTGCATGCTTCTACCTAGTCAGGATATCCATACCCTATGCCAGCCCGGCCCTGGGCAGTTAATTAATCCATATGACATCGAAAATTTGCGGGGAAGCTCATATGATCTTACGATCGGCGAGGAATACTATGTGGGCCAAGATTTCAGCGGTACCAAACTGAGCACCGAAAAACTTGAACCGGCCCAAGCCTTTTGGATTCCTCCGCACGCAGTATGTTTTATTCTGTCCACTGAAACCCTAGAGCTCCCCAAAGAACTTTCCGCAAAGGTATCTTTGCGCATGTCGTACATCTATGCTGGCCTCGTTCTAACCTCACAACCCCCGTTTGATCCAGGTTACAAGGGACGGGCTATAGTTATGTTGCACAACCTGTCGTCGGAGCCAATTTCCATGCGGCGCGGGGTTCGAGTGGCAACGATTGAATTCATGAAACTGAGCTCCGCAACGACCTTGAACAAAGTGCATAACTCGGTAGAAACAATTGGCGGGCAGCTGGACCGGCCCCTGACTAGTAGCCTATCTGACATTGCGAATCGATCGACTGCCGCTCAGAATCAAGTGCAATCCCTAACTGGGCAGATGCTAATTTTTACGGCATTGATTGTGGCCGTGCTGGCCGTTCCCGGATTTTTCTCGTTTACAGGCTTGCTTGATCGCGTAAACGAACAGAAGACGGAACTGTCAGAACAAAAAAAGCAGCTACAGGAGTACAAAGAGGCATTGGACGCTGTAAGGTCCCGGCTCGACCAAAAGGAGGGGGCTGCCGAAGCAGTTTCGTCTGGACAGAGCAGTTCCGCTTTAGGAGGAAATCATTGATGGTGCGCCTGGCTGATCTTGGTGAAAAGGCTTTTCTTGCTGGGGTGCTGCCGCAGCTTGTGGTCGATCCAGCTTTCGTTAACGGCTTCGGTCACGACGCAAGTGTCGTCGATGTCGGGTTGGAACAGTATCTAGCTGTAAAAATCGACCGCGCACCCTTTCCCGTAGCGCTGCGCTATGGCTTGGGAGACTATCGTACTTGGGGGCGTTTGGCGGTTGTTGCCAATGTGAGCGACCTGCTGGCAATAGGCGCACTGCCTCGAGCTATGATGCTGTCGATGGTGCTGCCGCGCGATTTCTCTGCCGACGATGCGCAAGCGATTATTGAAGGCTGTACAGAGGCGTGTGCACAGCACGGTGTCGCTTTCGTAGGAGGCGATACTAAGGAAGGCAACAGCCCTCAGGTAGTGGGCGCGGCATGGGGAACTGTCGAGAAACATCGGCGCCTCGGCAGGGCTCAGGCGGCGCCTGGAGATGCACTATTTGTAGCTGGCTCCTTAGGTGGATTCGCCGCCGCACTTATGCTTATCCGGAAACAAGTCCGAGCGGATTGGACTGAACGTTGCATCCAAGTACTAACCCTGCCGAGTGCCCGCGTCAAGGAAGGGCGCTACTTGCGCGAACATGACGCAATCCGGGCCGCCTGCGATCTTAGCGACGGTTTGCCAGAGGCTATCGATATTTTCTGTGGAGTTGGCCTCGGCATTACCCTGAACGAGGCGCAGTTGCCATTCCACGACCTTGTGGCGGACGCAGCCGCAAACGTTGGGGCGCCGAGCTGGCGCTTTGCGCTTGCCGCCGGTGATTGGGCAGTCGCCTTCGTGGTAGAAAAATCTGTCGTGAACAGCTTTCAGGCCACCATCGGGAGTGAAATGGAGGTCCAACAGCTAGGTACCTTCGACGCTAGCGGATGCAAACAGATCCGTGATCTGAGCGGTGCACTGCATCCCATTCCGCACGTGATCAACGAGCAGTTCAAGAGCCGCATCGAGGATGAAGGCCATTATCTGGATTTATTGCTGGGTAAAACGCCCATCTAGCAGGCATCGTGGCGATTTGCCAGAGGGCACCCTAGAAGGTAACCACTCTGAACCGATGAATTAGACCTCCGCTTTTGGCCCAAGCTGTGTAAAAAACGTCGATCAGGCCAAAAAAGCGCTGGCAAGCTCGACCTCCCAAAAGGCTGTTACGGCGCTTTCAGAAGCTAGGTAATGATAAAACGATCTTTGTAGATTTGCCGACTTCGCGTTCTGGGACAGTCTGAGCTGGTTGTAGGTCTACTTGGACTATGCGCAACCGGCCCAGAGAGTAGAATTTCGATGCGCAAATGGCAATGAACTCTTCCCAGCGCATGCGGCATCCTGCGTGCACTTCTCATCGTTACATGATCGAACTCAGTTGTTTAACCCGGTGAGTTCAACGTTGGTAGCAGATCGCCTCGCTTGCCAAGGAACATCGGCTTATCGGGTCCTCGGTAGCTCGGAAGCCAACGCTGGTCCTTTGGCCCAGTCGGGTGGTCGTACTCGGTGGACGAAAAGATGAGCTGAGCATCGTTTGCCTCACACATCTTTTCGAGCTCCGTAAGGTATCGGGCTAGGTCTGCGGTATGGAGCTCTTCTTGCTTCGGGGTATCGAGAATCAAGAATCGGAATGGACGAGACTTGTCTGACAAATAAGACTCTAGCAGGGCTGCGTGTATAGCAAGGACCAGTCGGATCGTTGTACTGCTGCTGCCGCCGCTGCCGATGACGTCAAGCGTTTCTCCCCCGAACGTAAAGCGAAGATTCAAGTCAATATCGACGTTCGTAGACACGTTCTGCGTCTCAAGAGTCTGCATCCACTTCACAGTGAGCTCGCGTAGCTTCAGCCGAAGCTTGTTAAATTCAAAGTCGGCTCGTCCGGTGTTAGACAGCCCGTCAATACGACCCTGAATTTGGTCGCGTTCCCGCTCCAGCTTGAACAGCTTTGAGCGTCCCTCCTTCAATCCAGAGATTCGGCCCAACTCGCTTTGCACTCCAACGATTTGCTTGGTTAAAGTCTGTACAGCGGTCACCAACTGATCAACGCCCGAGATACTCGGCGACTCGAGGTTGCCTGCCAGGATTTGGCGTTCAGTACCAAGCTCCTCAAGCCGCTCCTCCAACTGCTCAGCGCGAATTCCGGCGCGCTGGCTGTTCCGCTCAAGGTCTTTGATTTGGTCCTTGAGATACAGTAGGTTCTTCCCGTACGACTCCGTGCTACCTATAAACAACCCGCAGTTCGGCACGTGGCAAATTTCCTGGAACGATGTGAAGACACGCCGGGCCTCCTCATTCAGCCCGAGAGTCTGAATTTCGCCATCGATCTCTGCACGGATGGTCTCGATGCCCGCAACACGGTTTTGCAGCTCAAAGAGCTCGAGCTGCCGAGCCCGAATTTGAACGTCCTTCTGACGCAGGAGCTCCATAAGCGTCGAGTTCGCAGCCCCCTTCGAGTCCACAGATGCGCGAAGTCCCTCGATCTGCTGCGCTAGGTTCTCCGCCGTTCGCTGAAGCACTGCTTGGTTTGCATCGCTGTCGTCCAGGCCGCGGCTCTGGTACTCGAGCACGCGCTGTGCAGCAACGATCTTGCGTGTCTGTGCCTCGAGGGCGCTCTTCTCCTCGATAAGGGTCTTCTTAACATCATACGAGTGCTTCGGGTTCAACCCGAAAGCGAACCGGACCATTTCCGCGAACTGGTCCGCAATGAACGAGGTCGGTGCGCGGTAGGCAGCCGAATACCCGAAACCCTGTACAAGATAGAAGACCGGCAACAATGTCGCGATATAAGGCTGAGCCTCGTCGCCCTTGGTTGATACCAGCTTCGGTGGTTTCAGCCCAAGCAGTTGAAACAGAGATTGAGAAAAAGTGCCCTGTGAATGGTGCTCAGTCTGTTCACCATCGAAGTCAATCGTGGCGTAGAACTCTTCATTCGTCGCGCCGATCGTGCGACGGACAGTGAGCGGCTTCCCTTCTAACTCGGCGTGCAAGACAACGGCCGTGCACTTTTCAAGGATGTCGGACCGAAAGTTGTTAGGAAACCCTAGCGCGGACGCTAGCGCACGGAGGAGAGGCGATTTTCCGCTGCCGTTCGAGGCGAAAAGCATCGTTGTTCTATGCCCAAACGCCAAAAGCGGGCTTGCCCACCCCCCTTCGCCAAACGGTTCAATCTGTAGTGACTTTAGCCTCAACTTACATCTCCTCTTGCCCGATCTTCGTCCCTAATATATTGGTAGCTAAGTTCGATCGTCTTCATAGAAAAAGCCAATAGACTATCTCCCTCAACGGCGCTCGAGTAGACCTTCTTGCCCAACTCAGTGGCAGATATTTCGCGCGTCACCTTGTCGATAGCGACTTGCCCGGTTGACTCCAGAAACGTCAGGGCTTTTACAGTCCTGATTCGCAGATTGCCGGACCATCCAATGTCTTGCGAAGACCATTTGAAGCCGGCGACCGTTCGTTCTAGACACTCGCCAACCAGTTGCCCGATCTCGGGCAACCCAGGCTTTGACCGGCCCTTCGATATAGCCAAGATGGCCATGGCGAGTAGAGGTAACTGAAATAGAGCCTCGTTGTCGAGAGTGTGCGCCGGCGAATGTCCTTCGCCTGAGAGATTCAATCTGAGGCCGAGCCGTCTTGCTTCGTTAAAGAATTCGTCTGAGCTCATTGCGTCGCCCTCCGAACAATGGCAGAACAAAAAGCGCCAAACACCAAGTCCGCGTCCAGCGATACAAATTTCTTGCCGATAACAGAATTCAAAACTTTTTGGACGAAATCCTCGAGGTCTGCTAATACACCGCCCCCGAGGAGCCAGGCTTTACAGCTCTTGTCGATTTCGTCGAGCAGAATGTTAAAAGTCAGATCGGGGAATGTGTGCCGCGCAGTCCGAACCCAAACATCCCAGGAGACCTTCATTCGCGACGCTGCTTCGATCATGGGTTCCGAAGCACCCGCCTCTTTCAGCTTCCGCTGAAGTATGGACGCAGCCTTGATTACGCCAGGGTCTCCCCCTTGTAGCAGCGTTTGGTACACCTGCGTGGAGATGCTCAGCACCTGAAGCAGGTCCTCCAGTCCGACACCGGTTGCTAAGTCGATGTCAGCCTTAGACAGCCCACTAATCGGAGCGCACGACTTCTCCTCAACAAGGGTTACCAAGCTTCGCGCAATGCGCCCAACCTCGTGTTGATGTAACTCGATTTCTGAATGCCGCCAAATAGCGTTGTGCGCGGCAATACCAAAGGCCTCTAGTGTGTCGCCAATGTGCTGAACGTTGGCCAGCAAGGACAGCTTGCTTCGAGCCGCTTCAACCTGCGAAGGCGACAACGGTGTGCTAGGCGAAATAATGTCGGCAAACTTCTCAATTAACTGGCGGATATATTTCTTGCTCGAGGTCCCCGCAGCGAGGTCCGCGATTACGTCGTGAACCTCGTCTTTGAAGTGCACGTTGCTGAGGACTGTAACCCCGCGACATTGATCACCAAACTCGACGGTGTGTACGAACAGCTTACCAGCGATACTGTTTCTGATCGCATCGAGTTTCTCAGCAGTGTCAATCGCCCCCGTTTTTTTGAGAGCGAAGACCTCATCAACATCCCATTGCTGATTCGCCTTGCCTTTGGTCTTCACTTGGAAGAAGTGGTACTCGACCACGCCAGCCGCACTTCTACGCACGACAAAATCGTCGTGATAGTCGCAGTAGACGCGGTCTACCTCCTTCCCGCTAAGGATTTCAAGCGCCGCATAGGCGGCGGCTTGAAACTGCATGCGGAATCTCGCTACCGTATTGCGCCCCACAACTTCACGGGGCACTTTCTCATGGATGATGTCCATGGATTTCGTTTACACCTACAAGGGCATCTAAGCGTGCCGTTTCGCAGCTTAAGTATATCCCGCTTGCAATCCTTGCAAACTCACCAATTAATGCAATTGCGAGCGACAACCTTTCGGTGTGCAAAATTGACCGTTTATGAACATGCCTCAAAGATGCTTGGGACTCATGTTCATAAATTATGATATTTACTTTTGCACATGTTCATACGTAAAATGACGTTTTTGAACATGTTTGAGGTAATAAAATGGCACTATTTGGTTACGGGCGAGTTAGCACAAAAGGACAAACTACAGAAAACCAACTGCACGAAATCAGAGCAGCCGGCTACCAAGTCGAGGCTGAGTTCTGGTATGCAGAAGAGGGGGTATCTGGGAAAGTTCCAGCCTTGCAGCGACCAGAGTTCATCAAATTGCTAGGTCAGATTCGCTCAGGGGAAGTTCTCGTGGTGACGAAACTTGACCGCCTTGGTCGCGACGCCCAAGATGTTAGCGCGACTGTAAGAATGTTGGCTACCCGTCGCGTTGAAGTTGTCGTGCTTCAACTGGGAAAGCTAGACCTTACCAGCCCAGCAGGGAAGCTCATGATGAATATGCTAGCAGCAGTAGCTGAGATGGAGCGCGATCTATTGGTAGAGCGAACCCAGTCCGGTCTGGCGCGCGCCAAGGCAGAGGGCAAGACCCTAGGGCGTCCAACTAGGACGACGCCAGAACAGCGTGCTGCGATCGTCAAGCGGCATCAGGCAAAAGAATCCATCAGCGCATTGGCTAGGGAGTACAGCATTTCCCGCGCGAGCGTAATGCGCATTGTGACGCCGGCGCTCTAAAATCAAGCGCAGCTAAAAGAACGCCTAACAAAAAATTTTTAGTTGTGCAAGTAACAGCCTCGTGCACTGGGTCGTGCGCTGTCCGTTATCGGCGGCGCCCAGAGCAGCTACCACTAACCGCATTTCCAGCCTAATGCAGCGCCGTCTACGTGCCGACGTTTTCATTCTGCCACAGGCATTTTTCGTCTAGTAGTCTCTTGGCAAGTCCAACCATATCCATGGCACAAAAATGGCGCGGAGGAAATGCGCTGCCGCTACAATATGGCCATGCACACAGCCGGCCCTATCTACGAATTTACCCTACGCTTGTACCGCTCCGGTGAGGCGCAGCTTCGTCTTTGGCTTCTGCCACTAGGCCGCGGCGATGCAGACCACACCGCTCTAATATTTAGTTCTGACAAAAAAAAGCGTCAGGTGCGGCAGTTTTCCAGTTTTCTAAGCAAGCCAGTTTTCCACTTGGCCCGTGCTGTGGACTTGATCCAAGTCGCTGAGCCACGCGCGCGATCAAACACCTCGCGCCGTATCTTTATAGCCGGGCGACAGACCTGCACATTGAGAGGGAGGAACGCGTATGACGCCAGAATCTAGGGCGCGTCAGCGGATTGACCAGAAACTCGAACAAGCCGGCTGGGTGATTCAGGACATGAAACAGTTCAACCTGTCAGCCGGGTTGGGCGTGGCGATACGCGAATACACTACCGACACCGGCCCGGCCGATTACGTGCTGTTTGTGGATCGCGTGGCCTGCGGCGTGATCGAGGCCAAGAAAGACAGCGCTGGCGAAAATCTCACCGTCACCGAAAGCCAGACCGAGCGCTACGCCAGCGCCAACCTCAAATGGCGCAAGGACAATACGCCACTGCGCTTTCTGTTCGAGGCCACCGGCCAGATCATCCGCTTTACCGACAACGCCGATCCTGCACCGCGCTCGCGCGAACTGTTCTACTTCGTCCAGCCCGCTCAACTCAAGAAATGGCTGGCCCAGCCCGATACCCTGCGACGCCGTCTCTCGGCGCAAATGCCTACGCTGCCCGAACAAAACCTGCGCGACTGCCAGATCAGTGCCGTCACCGGACTGGAAAAATCGCTCGCGCAGAATAAACCGCGCGCGCTGATCCACATGGCTACCGGCGCGGGCAAGACTTTCACCGCCATCACAGCCGTCTACCGCCTGCTTAAGTTCGGCGGCGCCAAGCGCATTCTGTTCCTGGTCGATACCCGCAACCTCGGCAAGCAGGCGCACCAGGAGTTCATGGCTTATACGCCACCGGACGATGCGCGCAAATTCACCGAACTGTACAACGTACAACGGCTGGCATCTTCCAGCATCGACCCACACGCGCAGGTGTGCATCAGCACCATCCAGCGCATGTTCTCCATCCTTAGCGGCGAGCCCATCGATGAAGCCGCCGAGGACGTGTCGCTCAACGAGGTGCAGCAAACGGTCAGGCAGGAAAAACTGGTGCGTTATAACCCGGCGATTCCAGTCGAGGAATTCGACTTTATCATCATAGACGAGTGCCATCGCAGCATCTACAACCTGTGGAAGCAGGTGCTCGACTACTTCGACGCCTACCTCATCGGCCTCACCGCGACGCCGGACAAACGCACCTTCGGGTTTTTTAATGAGAACATCGCCGCCGAATACAGCTATGAAGACTCGGTGGCCGATGGCGTGAACGTCGGCTATGACGTGTATGAGATCGTCACCGAAGTCACCTTGAAAGGCGCAGAGCTGAAGGCAAAAGAGTGGGTAGACCATCGCGACCGCGCCACCCGCAAGAAGCGCTGGGCCGAGACCGAGGAAGACACTGCCTACTCCGCCAAGCAGCTCGACAAATCAGTGGTCAATCCGAGCCAAATCCGGCAGGTGATCCAGGCCATGAAAACGGCAGTGGAAATGCAGATATTCCCTGCCCGTAAGGAAACGCCGAAGACCCTCATCTTCGCCAAGACCGACAGCCATGCCGATGACATCATCAACATCGTGCGCGAGGTCTATGGCCAGGGCAACGCCTTTTGCCGCAAGGTCACCTACAGCGAAAAGGACGCCGATGGCGTGCTGGCGAGCTTTCGCAATGACTTCCATCCACGCATTGCCGTCACCGTGGACATGATCGCCACCGGCACCGATGTGAAACCGCTGGAAGTACTGCTCTTCATGCGTGATGTACGCAGCAAAGGCTATTACGAACAGATGAAAGGCCGCGGGGTGCGTAGTTTGGATGCTGACAGTCTGAAGCGCGTCAGTGGCAGTGCCGACGGCGCCAAGACCCGCTTCGTACTGATCGACGCGGTAGGCGTGGAAAAATCCTGCAAGACGGAAAGCCGTCCGCTGGAAAAGAAACCCGGCGTGGCGCTGAAAGATCTGCTGCAGGGCGTCGCCTTGGGACACCGCGATGACGACACCGTGCTGTCCTTGGCCAACCGCCTGGTGCGCCTGAACAAGCAACTCGACGACAAGTCCAAGGCCCGCATCGAAAAGCACAGTGGCGGCATCCCGCTGGGCGAGCTGGGCAAGGCGCTGATCCATGCGCTGAACCCGGACGCCGTCGTGCAAACCGCGCTGGCCACCGCGAAAGCGAAGGGCATCACGCGCAGCGAAGACAGCTTGCTTCCCGAAGAAATCGACGCTGCCCGCAAGACCCGCGTGATGGCAGCCTGCGCGCCTTTCGACAAACCGGAACTGCGCGACGAAATCGAAAACGCCCGGCGCGAGCGCGAGCAGATCATCGACCACATCAACCTGGACCAGGTGACATTCAGCGGCTTTTCAGAACAGGCCGAGGCGCAGGCGCACAAGACCATCATGAGCTTTGCCGACTACCTCAAGGTGCACAAGGATGAAATCGCCGCGCTCGACTTCTTCTACGCCCAGCCCTACCAGCGCCGTGCACTGACCTTCGACATGATCGAAGAGTTGCACGAACAGTTGAGTCGTCCGCCGCTGATGCTCACCACCGAGCGCTTGTGGAGTGCCTATGCGCGGGTGCAGGCCAGTCAGGTCAAGGGTGTGGACAAGAAACGCCAGCTTACCGATCTGGTGTCCCTCGTGCGTTTCGCGCTTGGGCTGGACGGTGAACTCCAACCCTTTGCCGATGAAGTGGATCGGCGCTTCCAAGCTTGGATCTGGCGCCACAACGCCCAGCGCGGGACCGCCTTCAGCGCTGAGAAAACCGAATGGCTGCGACTGATTAAGGAGCACATCGCCAGTTCGTGCTCCATCAGTCGCAACGATTTTGATTACGCTGAACTGGCCGACAAGGGTGGGCTGCAGAAGGCTTGGGGGTTGTTTGGCAAGGAACTGGATACGCTGATGAATGAGATGAATGAGGAGTTGGTGGCGTGAGTAAATTACCGAAGGGATGGAGCACTGCAACGCTCGAAGATGTTGCAGTGTGGTCGTCAGGCGGAACGCCCTCACGGTCTAATCCTTCTTACTACACAGGTGCAATTCCATGGTTTAAGACAGGCGAGCTTGGGCCGCAAGTTCTACTCGAATCTGAAGAACATATTTCTAAAGTTGCAGTCGAGTCTTCTAGTGCAAAGATATTTCCTAAAGGTTCGGTGGCTCTTGCAATGTACGGGGCAACGATAGGAAAGGTTTCGATTTTTGGCATAGACGCAGCCACAAACCAAGCATGTGCCGTTGGCATACCGAACGCAACGACTGCGGAGTTCCTTTATTACTTCTTGGTTTCTCAGGAAAAAGCATTTGCCAATGCCGGCAAAGGCGGTGCGCAGCCAAATATTTCGCAGGGGATTGTTAAGGCTTGGCCTCTGTTGCTTCCACCTCATGCCGAACAAATCCGCATCATCACCAAAGTCGAAGAACTGCTATCCGACCTCGATGCCGGCGTGGCCGAGCTGAAGGCCGCGCAGAAGAAGTTGCACCAATACCGCCGGTCCCTGCTCAAGGCCGCTATGGAGGGCGCACTCACGGCATCATGGCGTGAAGCACAGCGTGCCGCGAACACGGCCCTTGAGACCAGCGCGCAGCTGATGGAGCGCATCCACCGCGAGCGCCGCGCCCGCTGGGAAGAAAAGCAGGTCGCCAAGTTCAAGGAACAAGGCAAAAACCCGCCCAAGGATTGGCAAAAGAAATACCCCCACCCCGTCGCGCCCGGCACCATCGACCTGCCGGCATTGCCGGACGGGTGGGCGTGGGCAAGTGTTGATCAGTTGTCACCCGATGACTTGGCAAATGGTCGATCCGTACCGACTGCAGACGCAGGAGCCAAGGTTCTAAGACTCACTGCCATCAAAAATGGCATGGTCAATTTGCAAGAATACAAATTGGGAAGTTGGTCAGAGGAGGATGCAAAGCCGTTTGCGGTTACCAAAGGTGACCTGCTTATCGTCCGAGGCAATGGTTCTTTACACCTAGTAGGACGCGCCGGACTGGTCGAAAACATTGAAGAACAAGTGGCCTATCCTGACACCATGATCCGATTGCGGGTTGTGGAATCGGTTGTGAGTCCCGCTTGGATCAGACTCGTCTGGGATTCGCATGTCGTGCGGTCCCACTTGGAGCGCCGGGCAAGAACATCCGCAGGTATCTACAAGATTGCTCAGCCCGACATCGTCAGCGCGGTAGTGCCTATACCGAGTCTTTCGGAACAGGCACAGATCGGAGAAGCGCTAGCACTACAGGTCGCGCAAATCGCTGCAACGCAGAAGGCGTTGGAAACGAGTCTCAAACAATCCGCGGCCCAACGCCAAAACATCCTCCGCGCCGCCTTCGCCGGCGAGCTCGTGCCGCAAGACCCGGACGACGAACCGGCAAGCGTGCTGCTCGAACGCATCCGCAGCGAGCGCGCCGCGCAGGCCGCCACGAAAACGCCGCGCAGGCGCAAGACAGAGGAAGCCGCAGCATGAACGACTTGATTGAGGAGCCGTGGAGCGAGGGCGACTTCGCTGGCCTGGCCGAATCCTCCGATCTGGAGTGCAAGGCGGCGCAGGGCCGAGATGGGCGTGGCGAACTCCCGGAGGATTTCTGGAAGAGCTACAGCGCCATGGCCAATAGCGACGGCGGGATCATTCTACTGGGCGTGCAGGAAAAGCCGCGCGGGCAGTTCCGGGCGCTGGGGATTTCCGATGTCGAGCGGGTACGCAAGGCGCTATGGGACAACCTGCATAACCGCAAGCAGATAAGCCACAATCTGTTGAGCGAGAACGACGTCCAGCCGATCCAAGTCGCCGACAAAACGATGCTACAGGTGCGGGTGCCACGCGCACTTCGTCAGCAGCGGCCTGTGCATATAGGCAGTAATCCGTTCGGCGGCACCTGGCTGCGCCGCTTTGAAGGAGACTACGCCGCCGACGATGAAGCGGTGCGCCGCATGCTGGCAGAGCGTGTGGAAGATGCACGCGACGAGCGCGTGCTTAAGGGCTTTGATTTCGGTGACCTGGACATGGACACCGTGGCTGCTTACCGTAACCGCTTTGCAGCGGTGAAGCCGGGCCATGTGTGGACAGATCTGCCCGTGCCGGAATTTCTTGAGCGTATAGGCGCCTGGGGCAAGAACCGCGAAGTAGGCTATAGCGGGCTGCGGCTCGCGGGCCTGCTGATGTTCGGCCGCGCCGAGGTAATTCGCGACGCGTTGCCGCACTATATGGTGGACTTTCAGGAGCGGCCCGAGGCCAAAACCGAAAAGCGCTGGATCGACCGCCTGGTGCCGGACGGTAGCTGGTCAGGCAACCTGTACGACTTTTTCCGCCGCGTGTACCAGAAGCTCACGGCCGATCTGAAAGTGCCGTTTCAGCTGCAGGATGGCCAGCGGGTCGAAGACACGCCGGTACACGAAGCACTGCGCGAGGCGCTGGCCAACACGCTGATCCATGCGGACTACTCGGGGCGCGTGTCGGTGCTGGTGGTCAAGCGGCCGGATATGTTTGGCTTTCGCAATCCAGGACGGATGCGCATTCCGCCGGAAATCGCCATTCATGGCGGCAACAGCGATTGCCGCAACCGCCGCCTGCAAACCATGTTCCAACTGGTGGGCTACGGTGACCACGCCGGTTCGGGCTTGCCGAAGATTTATACCAACTGGGCAGGCCAGCACTGGCGCCGCCCGGTACTATACGAGTTGCCGGAGCCTGAGCAGACGCTGATGGAGTTGCGCATGAGCAGCCTAGTGCCGGCGCAAGCCGTTGCCGAGCTAACAAAGCTCTTGGGCGCGCGTTTTGCCGCATTGCCAGAGACCGCGCGTCTGGCTCTCATCACGGCGCAGGTGGAGGGATTGGTCAGCCACGACCGGCTCAAGCAGATATGCACCGACCATCCCGCCGACCTAACAAAGATGCTGCGCGGCTTGGTGCGGGACGGTTTCCTGGTGCCGGACGGCGCTGGCCGTGGAATGGTTTATTTTCTACCTTGGCAACGGCGCTTGGCAGCGACGGTTTTTGACTTGGCTGATCAGGCCGGTTCGGCAGCGAGCGCCGATGTTGTACCACCGGAGCTAGTTGCCATACCACCGGAGTTAGTCGCCATACCACCGGAGCTAGCCGCCGTACCACCGGAGCTAGCGTCGCCAGCTTCTGCTCTGGTTGGGCCTTATCTCGACTGGTCCGCGCTGCCTGAAGCGCTACAAACCCAACTGATCGAACAAGGGCGCATGGTATCCGGGCAAGGGCGAGTGGCCCCGGCTACCCTGCGGGAAGCCATTCTGGCGCTTTGTACCAATCGCCTGCTGGGTCTGCGTGTGCTGGCACAGGCTCTGCGGCGCGACCCGGACGATCTGCGCAAACGAACACTCACTCCCATGGTCAAGGAAGGCGCCTTGCGCACCGCCTATTCTTCCATGACGGACCCACGGCAAGCGTATACCGCTTCGACCAATTCTGCGGAAGAGAAGTAATGAATACCTCCACCCTCATTCAGAAAGTCTGGAACTTTTGTCACACGCTGCGCGACGACGGCGTGGGTTATGGCGACTACCTGGAGCAGCTCACCTACCTGCTGTTCTTGAAGATGGCGCACGAGTACGCGCAGGATCCGTACAACCGCGACACGCACATTCCTAAGGGTTTTGACTGGGCTACCTTGCGCAGTAAGACCGGCGAGCCGCTGGAAGCGCACTATCTCGCCACCCTGCACAAGCTGGGTTCCGGGCCGGGCATGCTGGGCGCGATTTTCTTCAAAGCGCAGAACAAGATCCAGGACCCGGCCAAGCTCTCGCGCCTGGTGCAGATGATCGACGAGCAGAGCTGGGTCGGCATGGATGCCGACACCAAAGGTGATTTGTACGAAGGGCTGCTGCAAAAGAACGCGGAGGACACCAAGAGTGGTGCTGGCCAATACTTCACGCCGCGTGCCGTGATCCAGGCCATGGTGGAGTGTGTGCGACCAGAACCGGGCAAGACCATTGCCGACCCGGCCTGCGGCACGGGCGGCTTCTTCCTCGGTGCCTACAATTGGCTGACCCGCCCGAACGTCACGTTGAACAAGACGCAAAAAGCGTTTTTGCGCGATGCAACCTTCCATGGCAACGAGATCGTGCCCAACACACGCCGTCTCTCCCTGATGAACCTGTTTCTGCACAACATCGGAGAGCTGGACGGCGAACCGTCGGTGGACCGTTCGGATGCCCTAATCGCGGAGCCCAAACGCAAGGTAGATTACGTGCTGGCCAACCCACCATTTGGCAAGAAGAGCAGCATGACTATTACTAACGAGGAAGGCGAGGAAGACCGCGACGCGCTGACCTACGAACGTCAGGACTTCTGGGAAACCACATCGAACAAGCAGCTCAACTTCCTGCAACACATCATCAGCATGCTGAAGGTAGACGGCAAGGCTGCCGTGGTGTTGCCTGACAACGTGCTGTTCGAGGGCGGTGCCGGCGAGAAGATTCGCAGGAAATTGCTGGAGAACTGCGATGTGCACACCATCTTGCGCCTGCCTACGGGCATCTTCTATGCGCAGGGTGTGAAAGCCAATGTGGTGTTCTTCGACAATGCGCCCAAGGACGGTCGTGTGCATACCAAAGGCGTGTGGTTCTACGACCTGCGTACTAACAAGCACTTTACGCTGAAGACACGCACACTGAAGCTGGATGACTTACAGGACTTTATCACCAGCTACCACTCAGAAAACCGCCACGAGCGGCAAGAAACCGAACGCTTTAAGTATTACCGCTACGAAGACCTGATCGCCCGCGACAAGGCAAATCTAGACATTTTCTGGTTGAAGGACGAAAGCCTGGACAACCTCAATGACCTGCCGCCACCCGATGTACTGCAGCAAGAAATCATCGAGCATCTCGAAGCGGCCCTGGCCTCTTTTCGAGAAGTGGCAGTCGGATTTCGGGAAAACTAACATCCGTGTAGTTGGATTGCCACGCATGTCTAGGTATCCGATATGACGAACAATTTCTACTAGCCATTACGACGAGCGCAAAGTCTAGCGGAAGTTTGAAATCAGGGAAACAACTCGCTGATCGAGCCTATGCTTCAAAAGCACATTGGGCTTGGCCGCGCCCGTGAGGAATTTCAGCATGAATGGCACGCTACGGCGTGGAGTCACGCGAACGGCTAGGGCGATGGCTTTGAGGAGGCGCTGACGAGGCAAAACAGTCTATCACTCAACCGGCAGCTCAAAAAGATCAGGTTGACGAGATACGAAGGGTTAGCAAATGTAAGTTAGCACGATGGTTAGCTTAAAAACCGTGCTTACTTAACGTCATTCGTACGAGGTGCTTATGCAGTACAGCTCGGCAGCAAGACGTACGTACTCAGCGCTATTCGGGTCATTGGTGGGAATTCACTTCATACTTGGCCACTGGGCTCAGTAACAGAATGCCTCGTTCAGTCACAACTATTGCCGAGCCGTCAGGAAAGTATTTCGTTTTGAACACTGGGCAAGCATCTTTTTGTATGAGGCATACGGCACCTGAACTGACTTCAGGTCCCATTCAATCCCACCCACTTGTGTGAGATATGTGAGTCGTTTGTCATCTAGCGGTCAATGACAGCAGGCGAAAACGCCTACACAGTGCCTACACAAAAAATTTTACAAGCGACTAACAAAAGGCTAAACAGATATAACCCTTTGATTTAATTGGTAGGCCTCCCGTGAGTCGAACACGGCACCAACGGATTATGAGTCCGCTGCTCTAACCAAGCATGAGCTAGAGGCCCAGAAACTGGGATAGTGGCAAGTAACTCGCCACCTGCTCACCAACACGAACGTGATGAGCGAAGTGGCGAGAGCATATTGCCTTTAGTACAGGCGCGTCAAGCCCGCATCAACAATCAGCTGTTGTTCTCGAGGAAGCTCTTGAGCTTGTCCGAGCGCGACGGGTGACGCAGCTTGCGCAGCGCCTTTGCCTCGATCTGGCGAATCCGCTCGCGGGTGACGTCGAACTGCTTGCCGACCTCTTCCAGCGTGTGGTCGGTCGACATCTCGATGCCGAAGCGCATGCGCAGCACCTTGGCTTCGCGTGGCGTCAGCGAGTCGAGCACATCCTTGACCACGCCGCGCATCGAGGCGTGCAGCGCGGCGTCCGACGGCGCCAGCGTGTTGTTATCCTCGATAAAATCGCCCAGATGCGAATCGTCGTCGTCACCGATCGGCGTTTCCATGGAAATCGGCTCTTTCGCGATTTTCATGATCTTGCGGATTTTATCTTCCGGCATTTCCATCTTGATCGCGAGCG
>Ga0265797_10002403_pt1 | contig 31563 bp, 35 predicted proteins | sample P2T30metagenome_FD_192433 | JGI IMG/M metagenome (GOLD analysis project Ga0265797, IMG submission 192433) | Plant litter microbial communities from East Loma Ridge, Irvine, California - P2 T30 | ecosystem: Environmental > Terrestrial > Plant litter > Unclassified | place: USA: California... | reverse complement strand
TGTCTAGATGATTGAAAACTGCATCTCTATACACGAGGGTGACTATGACTACCTTTACAACGTCCGCGACCTAAAATCTTCCCCCAAACATATATACAGTAGAACCTCCAACCCCCTTCCTTCTCCACCCTCTATTCCAAACTCCCCTCAAGACTTCACAACCCAATTGTTCACCCCCATCGCCAGCGCAGCGACATCACTCACCACCCCCACCCCCCTCTTCGGCTCCACCCACGGCGCAACCACACTCTTCTCCCTCACCCCCAACGCATCCACAAACAACACGTTCGGAAAACTATCCGGCGTAAACGCATTCCACGCTTCACTCACCAAATCGTCCAGCGCCCCAGCCGCAAGATTAAGTATCGCGCGGTCGAAATTGAATACGTCGTCGGGTTGCTGCGTGAGTGTCCAGGAGAGGACGTGGAACGTAGACTTGGAGGCGGACAGGTTACGGTTCGAAGCGAGTTTGGCGAGTTGGTCTGATTTGAGGGTTGTGCGGGAGTTTGTGTTGGAGTAGGAGTCGTAGACGGGGAAATTCTGGGAAGTATAGAAGCCTTGTGTGGCGTAGGGGCCAAGGGAGATGCCACTGGGGAGCTGGGCAATTGTGAAGACGGAAGCGCGGTCGGTTATGAAGGTGCTGAGTTTGCGGGTTGAGAAGTCGGTTGTTCCGGGGTTGGTGGCCGTGATGAAGCGGTTGTTCAGTTGTTTGAGGGTGTCGAAGAGGGAGTTCCATTGGGCTTGGGTGAGGTCGAGGAATTGGTTGTCTGTGTCGAGGGTGTGGCTTAGGTTGAGGATGATGAGTTCTTGGTGCTTGGATGTGAAGTCGTTGATTTGTTGGATGATGCTGGCGATGGACTGCCCGTTGCCGCCGACCCATAGGTCGCTGTCGCCGAGTCTGCTGTAATGGCCAGATACCCACTGTCCGTTCGAGATGACGGGGCGCAGATCGAAGTATCTTGAGCCGGCCATGAGTTGTCCGGCAATGTCGAGGTACTGTGTCTGCGTGTTCGCAAAATGGCTTCCGAAAGTCCCTGGCTCGAAATCGGGCCCCATGCCGGCGTCGTGCGATCCAGGCATGCAGATGTGCCTCAACGTCCTATTGGCGAGCGATCCCATGCTTTGTTGCATCCAGTCCGAGTAGGCCCCAACAGGTCCGCTGTTCGACCACCACTTTCCAGCTTGGTCTATCGACATGATCCAATTGACCGCGCCATCGTGCTTGAAGCCCAGATCGACTTTCGAACTTTTTGGACTTTGATTAGTCGACATGCCGTCCAGAGATATGGTGAGCTTGTAATCCTGAGTCAAGACATCACTCGAAGGTTTCCGCGCCATGACTGTGAACTTGTCTGACGAGCCTGCGATGTTGTAGTACGCTTCGCCTGCATCGTCTTGGACATGTCCATTCGTGCCGAATTCGACATACACCTTCGATGCTTTGCCTTGAGATCGTCAGCACTACACTCGTGTTAGAAATTGTGTAAGCACATACCTGCTTGGACCGTTGGCCATTGCCAGCCGGGCATCTGATAGCTACTGATGCTACCCACACCCCAATTCGCTGGCGAAGCATTCACCAGCGTCAAGTAACCGCCCCAACCCATTGTAAACCTTTCTCTTGCTTCCTTCCCTTGGTTATATCTCCCTTCGCGATCAAGTTCTTGCAGTACAGTCTGACCCAGATCTTTCTCAGAAGCAACAAAAGCTGAAGAATCGACTGCAAGCCCAGATACTCCAGCACCCATCCACAGGGCCATCGCCATACTTATCCTCCATCCCATCGCCCCACGCATGATCGTTGCATGTGATAGGCCCGTACCTAGCACTCACGGCATGCCCGTCGCTTACGCCCAATCACTCAATCCACGCATGAAAGTCGTCCCATGCGATAGCCGCGCTTATAGGCCCAGGTGCGATGGCACTTTTTTGATTGGGCAGGGGCCGCAAATAACGTGGTATTTCCAACAGCCAGTGCAATATTGGAAAAGCGTGGAGGGGCGTGGGATGGTGGTGGGTGTATCCAATGAATGCGTGCAGCGAGGATCTGCGACGTTGGACGATCAGGCACAGTGGCTGTGGTGGCTGTTGTTGGTGGGCGGGATCGTCCGCGATACGTCCTACGTGGCTTGCGCCTTATGCGTCGTCTGCCTTCTCATCGACTAATAAATATAGTGAAGCATGTAGTATGTTGAGCGCATTGGGGGAAAGAGAAGATGGGGATTACCGAGGTCAGGCACACGAAGGCGGAAAGCACGCTAGATACATGTGTCTCACATGGACGACTTCATGGCCGTCTGACGTATGTAGCTCTGGTCATGCTTCAAAACGACAACATTGTATACAGAGCCTACCTCGTAGGCTTATGATCACTATATACCACTCACTACTACTTCCGCACATCAAATCTGTCTACGCAGCTGCCTTCACCGCTCCACCAAACAACCTCAGCACCGCACTAAACACATCTTGCGGCGCCTTCGGCGCACTCTCATTGTGGAAAATCTCCTCCAGATCCTGCTGCGTAACAACAGGCCTGTCGTACTCGTTTTCCAGCAGCGTGTCTTCCAGCTCAAGCCTTGTCTCTGCCATGTCTTCCTCAATGACTTCCTCCTCGACAGCGGATTCCATGTCATCCTGCGCCAGCTGAGGCGCGGGAAGACCGATGGTGCCAGCCACAGGGCTGATCGTCCTAATGCACGAGTCCGAATCAAGCGTGACGTAGCCGTTGCCCTTCTGTGCAGCCAGACCAAGCGTGATACCACCTACGGATGAAGACCACAGCGCAGAGCCATGGTTTGTGTCGTAGACCGCCAGCTCAGAGGAAACCCTCCTAACCTCGGATGTGGAGACCTTCTCCACCTGCGGCAGTGAAACCGCAAAAGTACCAGACGCTTCGTTGATCGCGAGACGCACAACGGACATACGCGCGATTGCGTCAAAGCCGGGCGTTTCAATAGACGCACAGTAAACGAGATTGTCGGACACAATGTCCCAGACTGTGATGCATTCGGTGACAGCGACGAGAAAGTGCCCGACTATGCCGAGGCCGCAGAGCACCGTGGTGTCGATTTCGGTCATGGAGCGGCGGATGGTGGCACTGTGAATATCGATGAGGTGAATCAGCCCTGGATCGGCATTCGAGGCACCAGACACGCCTGCTGCAAGGATCGACCCATCGGCAGAGTATGCCAGCCGCAGAGTGCGTGCTCGCGTTGGTCCATTGCCGACATCTGACAGCCATGTCTTGCTGGGATCGGGAAGCGTAATGGAGCGGTGAAGTGTCCACGTGACCGTGCCTTCCTCGCTGGCGCCACGGCGCACAACGCCAGATATCGATTTCGTCTTGGGCGTCCAGACGCGCACAACGTGATCCTCGCCAATGGTAGCAAAGCCGTGATCTTTGGGGTTTACCACCATATCAAGCACTCTCCCATTGCCGGAGGCGTCTTCGAGAAAGTGCGGTGCGTCAATGCGTGTTTCGAGCGCCCACTGGGTTCGTTCCTCGTCCCACATCCAGATCTTGAGATGTACTTCACGGCGACGCAGGCGCTCTTCCTCAAGTGCATCTTTTTCTCCCTCGTCGATGTAGTTCATATCGATCAGGGGCGGAAGCCACTCGTCGACTGTCGCGAGATATTTGCCGTCATGACTGATCTGTAAGAGATGCACGTCTGGCTCGAGGATCCTCTTGCCACCGGGACCCTGGTTCGGGTCTGTTGCATTGTTGCGTGTCAAGGCCTGTCGAGCGATAGGACGCTGGTCGGCGAAGTCGAATGTCTGCAGGTAGGGGGAGGGGTGCATAACCTCGCTCCCTTGTCGTGGTTGAGATGATGGCACTGCGCAGAGAACTTGCTGCGCGTTCTTCGGGTCAACGGCAATTGGAACGGCCAGCATCGAATCTGTGAGCAAGATATTCTTGGAAACTACCAAATGCTTGGTGTCCATCCGCCGGCTTTGTATGCCGACGATGTTGGTCTTTGCTTCGAGCTCGGCAGTTGACAGTACAATAACAGAGTTGTTGGCCAGAGAAAGCGCATAAGACGATCCTGAAGGCGATATAACCACGTTCTCGATAGCTGCTGTCAAATGCGGGAGATGCTGAGGCTTGCCTGTAGCGAGTTGCCAGATAGTGAGGACAGTCTCGTCGCCACCAGATATGAGATAATTGCCTAGCAGGTGTTAGTATCATGATCGTTGCAGTGCGCGCCTGACGACGTACCATCTAGAGACCATTTGACAGCGCCGACAGCATTTCGGTGCCAATGCAGTCGCTTTGGTCTGAAATCTTCCGCACCCTCCGTTGTATTCTGATTCTTCTGGAAGCGCTCCGACGCAGCAAAGCTCGCAAGTATGTCCTCAAACAGGAGGACAACGCCAATCTCATCACCGACAGCCAGATCAATAATTTCTCTCTCGCCTGCCGCAGTTATCTTGCCGTTCTCTGCAAGTATTGGCGGACGGTAATACGCGTCACAGGTGGCAATTGTGGTGGAGAACTGCAGCTCGCGCCACACGTATTCAAAGTCCTTCAGCGCCGTGTGGCTCACCCGCAGGCGTTTGCCAATTGTGATTGAGCGAGCAGAGGTGATGATGACGTACTTTCCTTGCAGCAGAACCTGCAGTCGGTGTACCTGATCGTCCTGCTTCAACACTTGCTTGAGCTCTGTTTTTGATGCCTGTTCTTTGGTGCGGAGGGCATGTACATTGATGGTTTGGCTCTTTCCGTTGCTCTCGTTGCAGTAGACGAGATCTTCGGCTGAGCCTGGCTGAGCGATGACAACCATTTCCCTGACGATAGCAGCCATCTGCCATCGTCCCAGCTTTGTGCCTTGGACCCAGTCCCATAATGATATGAGTCGGCTCGAGTCGGCAACGTATAGGTGGTTTGGCTTGGTAGCAGACAAGGCAAAGGCGGTGACGGCGGTGTCAGCTCTAGTGATTGGTAGTGCGCGAGCGAGGAGAGACGTTTCGGCGGTGTAGATCTGGACGGCTTTTGAGGTCGCAAGGATGATGTGCTGCTCGTCTGATGAGAAGACGGGATCTTGCGGCAGGAACCATCCTCCCTGTGCAGGCGATGCGTTCCACGGTGCGCGCCTCTTGTTCTTGGAATCCTTCTTATCGGCCTTCTCCGCCGTCTTCGGAGCTCTCGCTTCAGCAGTGTCCTGTTTGCTCGACTCCTTCTCCTTCTTCTCGATGCTCTTCTTGAGCTTCGCCTCGACCCTCTCCCGCCTGATCTGTTTCTTGGCCGCTTCGTCGGTAGCGTTCAACTGCGTAGAAGCAGGAGCTTGCGTAGTCGGCGTTTCGGTAGCGTTTGCTGCATCACGTGTGCCAGCCGGTAGGTTCGCCTCCGCGCCTTTAGTCCGGTCCTTCTTTGACTGCCTCTTCGGCTTTGTATGTGAAGATGTATCAGTTGGGCCTGCAGCTTCGGATTCTCCATTTGGCAGACCCTTCGATTGCGGCGTCGGTTCCGATGTGGGCGTGGTGGGTCTCGCTGGTATTACAACAGCAACGCTATTTGATCGTGGCATTTGCGACTTCGATTTTGACTTGCCTGTCGGCGTCTGGGTGGGTTGGACCTCTTGCACTGGAACAGCAACATCTTTCGGTGGTGTTTCAACAACAGCGCCGTTCGTTTGCGCCTTCCGCGACTTGGACTTTGAAGTCGACTTTGCTGTAGCTGTCTGAGCTTCCTTGACCGGTGCAGCTACTGGTGCAACAACATCCTCTCCAGCACCAGCATCTTGACCCGCTTCCCTCTGCCTTTTGGGTTTCCTCTGCGCCCCAACGCTCTCCCTCTTCCTCTTCAGTTGCGGGCTATTAGCATCTACCATATTCGGGCAGGCGCAATCGTCTCCAGAGAAAAGACGCGATGTCGATGGTCGGACTTCCGAAGCTCAAACCAAAAAGTTGAATGGCTGCAAATAATTTCGAGGCTAGTGTCTCACCGCCCGCGGCGCGCTAGTGCCGGTCGCCCTTGGCGCGTCCGACAACTTTCTTTGTGGACTATCACCCGGGCGCATCGCACAGCATTCAACTCTCCGTCACCCACGTCGCATACTCTCAAAACATACACACGCACACCCACCAACCCGAAAATGATTGTTCCTATCCGTTGTTTCTCATGCGGCAAGGTAACACTACCACCACCTACACCCACTGCAAGTCAAGGCGCATAACTAACCACACCCCACACATACAGGTCGTCGGCGACCTCTGGGAGAAGTACATGAACACGCTCAGCACCGACGTCGAAGAAGGGTAGGACCCCCACCACTCCCACTTCACTTCCACCATCCTTCCACTTCACTTCACTAAGCCATATCCCCATCACAGCGAAGCCCTCGACGCCTGCGGTCTCCAGCGCTACTGCTGCCGCCGCATGATCCTCACGCACGTGGACCTGATCGAGAAGCTCCTCAAGTACGTCCCCTCCTCCGAAAAGGCCGAGCACCAGCGCACCATGCGCGAGCACCAGCGCCAGCGCGATGCGGTTGCGTCCCGGGCAGGGGCTAACGTGTTGTGACTTACAGGTACAATGCGAGTGAGAGGGAGCAGGCGAGGGCGATGAGGTCGGGAAGATAAATGGCGCAAGTTTTGCACGACTGGGTGGGCAAAGGGGAGACCAGAGGCTGCAGAAGAGAAGTCTGGGATAATGTTTGGAGTATTGGGATCTTTGCGGGGCGTTTTGGGCGGGCAGTACCAGGCGACACCTTGACCGTCCTGGGGAAATTAATCAAACGAGGCCACGGTTGAAAAGACCTACCAGGCGTTGCAACTACAACAGCTCTTCCTGCGAAACGAATACTAAGTAACTCAGACACGTCCTCCATATAGACAAACCAACCCAGCACGTCCTAGCACTTCCCTTCCCAGTTTCCCTCAACCCACCCCGTCAAAACCTCCGTAAAACTCCTTCCCCCCTCCCAACTCTGCGTATCCCCCACGCCCACACCCACACCCTGATACTCCAGCGCCATAAGCAACCACTTCTGAATAAACTCATTGTACATGAGATCCACATGCTCCGGTTCCTGCGCGACGTCGGTTGCGTTGAACCCGACGACGGACTGCACGCAGTTGGGCACGTTGAAGAATTGGATGGGGGAGTGGATGGTGTCATCGCCGTTTGTGCCGGCGTCGTCGGTGGTGGTGTAGCCGGGGAACGGCTCGGGGTCTTCGGATGTGAAGGGAATTTGATTTTGGTTAGAGTTGATTTGGTATGTCTCGTGTGTGCTGGGTGTGTTGGCGAAGAGATGTGGTCTGTGGCGCGCAGCGTGGATTTCGGGGGGCTGGAGGAAAGCATTCTGGGCCATCATTTCCAGCATGATCGGACCCTCGTTGTTGAGAAGCTTGATCACTTGACTCGCAGCCTTATACGGCACGTCCGGAATATACCTAATTCCTGACGTGAATGGCGAGACGAGGAACTTGGTGTCTTTCGTAAAAGCCCCTTTGAAGATATCGAAGCGTATGCCGCCAGTGTTGGTGATGACCAGCGCTTTCTTTTCTTCCTTTTTAATGCGAGCAGACTTCGCTACTTCATCTGGCAACACGCGCGCTTCGATTAGGCTGAAGATGCTCTCATTGTGCGGATACGGGCGGCGACTAACCCAGTAGTCTTGTGGCGCGCAGCCATATTTGTGTGTGAGGTCGAGGGACTTGCGTGCTTTCCCAATAGCTTTGGACACCTTGAGACCATGCTTGGTGGGGAAGGATTTGGCGTCTTTTCCGGCGTGGTGATGCATGGAATAGAGGTTGTTGTCGATGTAGCGGCGGGAGAAGGTGAGTTTTGGGGATTGATCAGAGGGGGCACGGGGTGCGGCGCCGCTTTTACTGAGCCCGTTGATGCTCATGAAGCCGAGGGTCTCCATGTAGCGGCCGCTTTCTAGGGCTACGGATTTGGTGTCGAAGACTTTGAAGTCCTGGAAATTCGTTAGCTTCAAGTGAAAAAGGGGTTGGATAGTGAGATGCGAGCTGTTGGTGTTCTTACCCGAATGTGTGAATGGCCGCCGAAGAACTGGATGGGCGTGTCCCAATACGTTGAACGCAAGGTTTTGAATAGCAGTTTGTACTCGTCGGAGCGGATGTCGACGTGACCAAAAACGAGCACCAAGTCGACATCTTTGTCCTTGATGGCCTCCTTGAACCATTCTTCCTTGACGGTATCTTCTACCTTTTGCACTACGGTATTGTTCGCATTCCCCTCAAAGTTGAAGATGAAACCAAAGGCAAGAATGCGAATGCTTTGGTTCTTGGTAGTAAACTTCTTGTAGCGAGGCGCAAGCGGTACCAGTTTCGCAGACTTCGGGTCGTAGATGTTCAGATTTGAAGCAAGGTAGTTGCCCTTGAAGTCAGGGACTGTGTGGACGAACTCGCCTTCAGCAGTGTCGGCTTTGTAGAGCTCGTGGTTACCAGAGCAGATCAGATCGATGTGCTGTTCCTTTGCGATCTCGTAGGTGAATTTCCCACGCGGCTTGGATGAGTCGTAGATGGCGTTGCCCTCAACACGATCTCCCGTATCGATGATGAGGAGGTCTGAGCCATCTGCGTCGGCCTTGTCACGCATGTGCTTTGCAAACGAGACATAGTCACCCCAGTCAGCGGAGTACGATGCTCTGCGTAACAGTCAGCCCGCATATCCGCAAGAACAGCACATACGGTGATCTTGAGACGATGATGCAGTCTTGAGTCTGGCATGGAGAAGAGATGGCATACTCCTGAAGGTGACCACCCCACCAACCATGTATGTCGGTTGTGTGAAGGAAGTTTAGCTGTCCCCATGGAAGCTCACGCAAGGGCGCAGGCTTGGGCGGTGGCGCCTCTGGCTGGACACAGGACGCCCCTTTTAGAGCCGACAACAACCAAAGACCCCGCAACATGGTGAAGTATGGAGATTTCGTTGTTGCTGTCATGAATCTTGTACCAAGGTAGCCATGCAGGTACCAGGCACCAGTCCAAAGATAGTAGCCTAGGAGGCTGAAGGCTGTCTTGGTGGTGCTTTCCAAAGCTACAGTCGATTCAGCGAAGTCAATGGTGACTCCGGAGGGTGACCAAGTGAGAAAAGTGAAGAGACGAGGTCTCACTGGATCTGGGGTGAAGCACGAAGCGACGGCCAATCAGGCAGTGACGTCGCCGTGAATGGCAGCAGTGCAGGGATGTGGTCCGAGAACCCGTACATTTACATTTTCTACACACGACAACACCAGCCACCGCAACCATTGTCCCCAACAAGCACCCCTTCCACACGCAACTGTTCCCATCTCCCACCAAACATGGCTCGAGCCGCCGCATCTCGCGCAGCAAGCGCAAAGCCAGCGGCGACGGAGGTAAAGGCAAATGGCACTGGTACGTCTCAGCCACAGGCCATGATCGATTTCACACAGAAGCTGACTCTACGGCGCAATCCAGCACGAGGTGCGCGCGCAGGTGCTGCCACGAATGGCTACGCCGAGGCCGCCGACGAGATGGACATGGACGAGGAGCCCGTCGCGAAGAAGCGTAAGACGAACGCGTCAAAGGACAAGTCCGCCCGTACTGAGAAGCCGACAGCTGCGGCACGAGCGCGCGCGAAGAAGACGGAGACGGAGACGCCCGCGCGCGCGCCCACGAACGCGGTGAAGCGCAAGAAGGCCGACGAGCACGACGAGGAAGATGCGCCCGAGCCCGAAGCAAAGAAGACAAAGGTCGCCGCGCGCCCCAAGGCCAAGCCAAAGGCCGCACCAAAGGCAACAAAAGCAAAGGCGCCCACGCCGCAGATCGAACTCGCGAAGAAGGACGAGGACGAAGAGAGGACGGCCGTCTCCGACACGGAACAGCCTGCGCCCGTCGCGGAAGTGAAGACGGGCAACTGGGCGAACCAACCGACAGTCAAAGGACCGAGACGGCCGCGCGGACAGAAGAAGGAGATTGTGTCCGTGCGATACACCGACCCGCTGAAGGTCTTTGTCTTCGGAGAGGGTGCCAATGGCGAGCTGGGCCTGGGCGCGACACGCAAGGCCATCGACGTGAAGCGGCCGCGTTACAATGAACTCTTAAGCAAGCACGACATCGTCCGCGTAGCCACCGGCGGCATGCACGTGCTCGCGCTCACAAAGGACAACCGAATCCTGTCGTGGGGCGTCAACGACAGCGGCGCCCTCGGACGCGACACCAGCGAGGCAAAGGTCAAGACGCGCGACGTGGACGCCGACGACTCGGACTCGGACTCTGAGGACGAGACGGGCGGCCTGATCGACCTGGAAGCCACGCCCATTGCCATCTCCGACAAGCACTTCCCGCCAGACACCACCTTTGTCGACATCGCCGCCGGCGACAGCTGCTCCTTTGCGCTGACCACCGAGGGCGCCGTCTACGGCTGGGGCACATTCCGCAAGAACGAGGGCATCATGGGCTTCCAGACAAAGGACGACGTTGCCTACTTCCCCGTCTACATCGAGGGCATGGCAAAGGCCACACAGATTGCATGCGGCACCAACCACGTCTTCGCGCTCACCACCGACGGCCACGTCTACGCCTGGGGCAACGGCCAGCAGAACCAGCTCGGCCGCCGCCTCACCGAACGCAACCTCGCGGAAGGCCTTTTCCCCAGCAAAGTCGGCTTCCGCGAAAAGAAGGCCAGCCACAAGATCGTCTCGATTGCGTCTGGAGACTACCACGGCTTTGCTATTGCCGACGACGGCAACGTCTGGGCCTGGGGCGTCAACAACTTCTGCGAGACGGGTATCCACGACTACGTTGGCGACGACGATGCTCTCATTCTGACGCCCCGCGTCGTCGCTAGCCTCGTAGGCAAGAACGTCACCGCCATCGCTGCCGGTTCGCATCACAACATCGCCACCACAAAGGACGGCCAAGCGCTTGTCTGGGGACGCTGCGACGGCTCGCAAACGGGTCTCACGCGCGACCAGCTTTTGGCTATCAACGACGAGGAGAAACTCATGCTCAACGCCGGCAAGCCGAAAATTCTGATCGACCCGACGCCGCTGCCGGAGTTGAAGGACGTTGCGTTTGCGGCGTGTGGGCCCGATCACACGATTGTCATTGACAAAGCTGGCAAAGCACATACCTGGGGCTTCTCGGCGAATTACCAGACTGGGCAGGGTACGACGGACGATATTGAGGTTCCGACGATGATTGATAATACGGCTACGCGCGAGGAGAAGCTTACGTGGTCGGGATGCGGTGGGCAGTACAGCGTTGTTGCGAGCGTGAAGTAAGCGTGAGGGCAGCGGCTTGCCATTTTTCGACATCTACCTGAGGGTTTTCTTTCAGATTGGCATTCATGGCGTTTTTGAAGGGGCTGTGCGCATCAAATACACGGCAGCCTTCTGATTTAGCAAGTCTGTTCCCGAGCTTTGTGTTCTTTTTCGTATAGCAGTTGCCCGCTGAGGCTTAGATGGGTGCTTTTGAAGCACTCCTAATAGCAGACTTATATGGATCACTACACTCATCCTCAGAGATGCATGTTGCCGTGATAATGGAACACTTTTGCTCGTTTCTACTGATTTCCTGCTGGCAAGAGCTGGGTTCTTATCTTCATGCTTTCTTGTAGTGTACAACATATACTGAGAACCTCATTTCTTTGTGGAATATTCATCTCGGTCGTTGTGCGATACATGATGGTAACATCCAAATGGCGGATGCTTACCTAATCCAATGACGCTCGCACCCGCGCCGTCCAAAAGTTTCTCGACGCTCAACACCAGCAGCAGCGCATCCGCCCGACCACCACATACGTAACCTCCGCACGCCTAGTCAAAAACTCAGACACCTTCGCGCCCAACCTACCTTTTCCAACCTTCGATCCCCGCCATGCCTCCCAAGCAAATGACCGGCAAGGGCCGCACGCTCGCCGAGCCGAGCTTCGCGCAGTCGACACTACACGCTTTTACGGATAAGGAGAATAGGAGTGTTGTTTCGGCGATTGGATTGTTTGCGGTGAGTAAGATCTATGGGAAGAGGGGGAGGGATGTGTGGTGGTGAGGATGAGGAGGGATGTGGAGGTGGCGCAAGCAAATGAAGAGGATAACCGTGAGCAAAGGCTGACTTTACGTTGTAGATTGGTGTCGCGTTCTTGCATAGCAGCTGGAGCGAGATATTGCTGCCGGCGTAAAGCTCCCCGCAACAGGCAACGAACAAACAGACGAGGATCCGAACAGCGCAGCCGGTCACTTCAACAACCAACGATAAAGATCCGAGGACAAATGTGGTCCAAAAGAAGCATAACTCACCTCATGGCGAGGCAGCATAGAATCGGCGTTAATGACTCGGACTCGGACATGGTATATATAAGGTATCGCACGTCGAAATGACTTCCAAGACCCACCACAAGAAGGAATATGTACAACAGCAATGTATACAAACCCACCACACTACAATCGTATCAAAACCCTATTCCCCCTCTTTCCAATCCCTTCCTCAATCTGCTCGCCTAACAATACGTCACCTTCCTTCCTTTCCCCCAAGCACCCTGAAACCCCAAACGCATCCACACACGAAACCTGCAACACCGCCTCACGTACCAAGCCTGTGACAGAAAAGCTTGGTACATAAAATGCTCGCGAATATTCAAACGCTTAATGCAGCACATTTCTTCGCGATCGTGTGCGGGAATGAGGCTGGAGTGTGTGCGATGCGATGCGACTGGGATTGGTGTGTTCAAAGGTAGATGGGATATGCGGCTGATTCACACGTGGGAAATCGGAGTGGTGTGATACTTGCGTGGTCGAGGGTAGGATGGGGTGTGAAAGTGCCGATTCGGGTGCATCCGCTGCTCGACGGACGGGAGTGCTCGGTGATGTGGACTGTGTATGTGAGGATGCAGAGTGAGATTAGAGTGTTGGTGGAATTGCTTGATCTGACTGCAGAAGCGCTGGCGACGCTCATGGTACACAGTATATTTGTAACTACGGTACGCCTGATTACAAGGCACATTTTGTCCAAGGAACACAGTAAGCTATTGAAAAACCCACGAGTGTGATTCCTTACTGTAGGATCAGACTACTGCAACTCGTCTAGACATATCACCAGTCCAAGAATCAGGTCATGTTGCTTTCTCATACTCATTGCTAGATTACATCTCATTCATACATAGCTATAGCTAGCCCGCCAACGGACGCTCAACAGTCCGGCTGTGAAAGGAGAGAACAAGTATGCTCGCTAAATAATATCAAAACTGCAATGTTATGCAAAGGGCGCGAAGCCCACCAAAAAAAAAGACTCGCCGATATGATATGCGTGTAGATGCCGTGCCGCCAAAAGCAAAAGCCAAAAACCAAAGAATAGCAAGGAAAAGGATGTCGTAGCACTCGCAATGATGCTGGGGTATCTTCTAGTTCTATACTTCTCGGACCCAAACCTAAATTCACGTGTTAGCACAACGCTCGGTCAAGAGTTCAAGAGTAATGACAAGACTCACCTCCAACTTGGCCATCTCACTATTCTCCCGTCTCGCCAACCCCTTAGCCGTCTGAATCGCCATGTCCAAATCATCCTGATCGGCCATGGTAATCATATCCCCATCGTCCTCAAACTCCACCTTGAAGTTATTCCGCACGCCAAACTTCTCCTTGATACTCTGCCAGAACTCGCGCATCGTCGTCTCCTCCTTGATAAACACGTAGCGCGTGTCCCCAGCGTGGACTTTGACTCTGATCTTCGTGCTCTGCACGACCCGGTTGCGCGTCGTGTTGGAGCGCGCGGGCGAGCGCCGCCGCGACTTGGCGCGGTTGGGCATCATTTCGAATTCCGCGTCGTCGAGGTCGCTGCCGTCGTAGTCGTCTTCTTCGTCTTCTTCTTCGATGTACGCGGGGCGTCTGGACTGCTTGGAGCGCGCGCCCCGGCTGCCGCGCGGGTTGTAGTCTTCTTCGTCGTCGTAGTACTCGTCGATGATGTCGTCGTCGGTTACGCGGCGCCGCGGCTTGTAGTCGCGTTGCTGGCGGTTGCGCTGGGATTCGGAGCGGTTGGGCGCTGGCCGCTCGGAGGCGGAGCGCTGGGTGCCCTGGCGGCGAGGGGTCTCGCGGGACGAGTCGATAGGTGTTTGCTGCTGGTCAAACGCGGCGCGTCCAAGGTTTAGGGGTTGAGGCTTGGGGCCGCCGCCTCGTACGGATTGTGCGCGGCTCATAGGCGCGTCCGAGCTGCCGGCGCTGCTGGTTCCCTTGCGGCCGTCTGCCTCTGGGGGTGGCGTTGGGGGGAACATGTTGCGGCTGATCGGGGGTTCGGACTGCTGGCGCGCTCTGCTCTGGAGTTCGGGCTTCACTAGGTTGGTGGCGGCGAAGGAGAGCTTCTCTTCTGGCCTGTCGTCCTTTGCGACCTGGCTGACCTTCTTGATTTCGGAGCCAGCGAAGCCAGTGAAAGCATTGGCTCGGTCGGACGCAGCAACAAGACGTGCCTTTCCGAGGTAGTCTTTTGTCTTCAGGTTCTTCACTTTGGCTTCATTAGGTCGATAGACTATGCCAACGGGAATGGAGAAGACGGTGTAGCCCTAACGCAAGTCAATTGACGGTTCGATGCGAGGTTTCACGGCACATACCTCTGCAGCTTCATTAATAGCTTCGTCGATAACGTCGTGGTCCGGCACCACTTTCTCCTTTGCGGCAAAGGACAAGTCCTGGAGACCAGCATCTCTCTGTTGCAAGTAGATGTAGCAGAGACCGCGGTTGAAGAGAACTTCGCACGAGTATAGCTTGAACTTCAAGCCTAATTGTTCGTAGTCGATGTTGTTGTTGCCGCGCAGATACAGAAGCGTGTCGTTAAAATTGGCGAGCGCTTCCTCAAAGTCTCCCATCAGGAAATTGGATACACCCTGCTGAAAGTATGCGACCGCGAGGTACTGGTCCAGACGCACAGCGCGCTGGTAGCAGTCGACCTGTTCATTCGTCAACTCGGCTCACGCATGCGACCTGTCCTACACCTACCGCTTTCTCATGCTCGCCGAGTGTCGCGTGGATGACACCGCAGTTGAACAAGATCTTCGATGTGTCCGAGATGCCGTCAAAGCACTTCAATGCCTCGTCAAACTCGTTGTTGTCGTAGCTGGCGAGGGCTGCCACCCAGGTCTCGATTTCCTACCCCACCATGAGCAATTGACTCGAAGGGAAGGCGCATTGGAGGGAGCGCAAAGGGAAGGCACGCACCTGCTTCAGAGACATGACGAGTGTTCTTCACTAGTTACCCGGCAGTATGGTGTCGTCAAGCCTCAGTGAGCTGATCCCCAACTCCTCGGTACGGGAGAGGTGGCGGTCCAGTCCGGGTGAAGCGCGTTCAAGTATACAACGTTCCTCCTCTTCGGCCAGATTACAGCGTAGCCGCCGGGGCTATATAGCTTGCGCGACGTCAAGAATTACTTGCTTGCTAGAGGGGGGCCGCCTCAATTAATATCCAGACAGACGAGGGGCAATGGTGGTGGTGCGCCGAGAAACGATTGTACTGCGTGCGTCTGTTAAGGCACAAGTTGGAGGGTCGGACGTGTGAGGAAGAAGGTTTCGCGGACACGAACTTGAGGAGAGACAGGACGTGGCAGGGAATCTGCGGGCGGTTGCAGGATGGCACAGGTGGGGAGATGAAATCTGAGTCCCAGCGCGTCTGAAGACAAGCCTTGGCTGGCACCGCGCCTGCGGACAGCCTCTGCTGTGATTGGCTACATGCATCGTGAAGCCGCATCCACAGCGGTTACAGGCTCCCCCAAGTCGCCGCAATCCAGCCTGCGCCAGCGCGACACCACCAGCCCATTCGATGGCTCGCGAGATGTCCAACAATTCTTTGATGCGCGCTCAGCCTACAAAATGCTCCGTAAGACACCAACATTTACTGCGCTGCAGAAGCCATCGTCATCGTGCTGCTGCGATCGCGGGCGGCCCCGTTTGAGAAGTGTAACATCCATGGATGCGACCAGGCGACTGAGACATCCACGTGACAGCGCCTCACTGCAAGCCACTCAATCGATAGCCTCGGGCTGCCAGGCATGAACGCATGAACCGTCTGCCTTGCAAAGTCCGTGTCCAGGCATTCGTAGTTTGAGCCTAGTTTTCAAGGTGCATGCTTTGGAGATCTACGACCAGAGTTTCGGCATTATTCGCATCGCACTTCATCTCAGAGCCTCATTCTACCTTGGCGTGCCAATCGCTCATAGCATACCGCGGTCACGCTGTTCCTCCCTCTCCTGCCAGACTGTCTTGCCGGAGCACGAGCACACCGTCTTGTCGTCTGCAGTGAGCATGGTCAGCATATCCCACCAATCTCTGGTATGAAAGGGCAAGAAAAGCACTTACTATCCCAAACGCCTGCACTCCGTGCAATGACTCCCACTAGCGTATCCGGATCGTTCTTTTCAAACTGCAAAACGTCACACCTAATCCAGCCACGGCACCCGCACACGAGTTTCACTCACCTTTCCGTCCTGCTCTCGCGACACCACGATGCTCCTTCCGATCATTTCCCATATCTGGATCGGCTTGTCGAGGAAGACTGCACCAACACCTCCCTTTCCTACCTCCACTGTACCAAAGATGCCGCGAGCTGGTTTGTTTTCTTTCTGTGCTTTGAGGGCTTCCCAGATACCGCCGGTGGATTCGGGGCCCTTGGAAATGTCTCCTGACACTCGCACGGTGGCATGGTAGGTTCCAGGAGATAGCCCTCGTATGCTGAGGTCGATGATAGTCATGCTCGGAGCAACTTCGACCATGCGCACGAGTCCTCGCACTTTGTTCTCTACGTGAGTGGCATGTGACTCCAAGATACACACAGCGGCGCCTGGAAACCGTGGTCAATCTTCACACGTGTTGTGTAATCGATCAAGTGTACTCACTGTCTGACTTGCCGGATCCTCGTAGAATTGCATCGCGACCAGTAGACTGAATTGCTTCGACGATTGCTGAAGGTGCAGCCGTGCCTTCGATGGCGACCAATTGATCTTTCAGATTCGCTGTAACTTTGTTGATTCCTACCTTCGATCAGTCGAGATGACGTGCATGGCCGATAGCGCTCGTACCACCCAACTCGTAGAGCGGCCTCTCGATATCGCGAATGCAAGATTCGCAAGTCATCGGCACCGCGAAGATGGTCTCAAAGACAGGGACCGTCATGGTGAGAAACGCTGACGTATGAATAGGTTGGCGAATCTGATTGTGAAATGTATTGAAGATTTGAGCAAGATATTGGTGCTCGACTTGTTCGCTTTGAAATCGCTATTGCCCGCCGCCGAACCCTGGTCAGTTGCACGTGATTGCGCTGCGTTCCGCGAAATTGTCCCACGGCCTTGGCATCTCGACCTCGACATCAAGCCAGCCAAAGACGCCAACGCCGTACCTCACCAGGAAGACGGAAGGACTCGTGATCGAGCAAAAAGAGCCGACGTGAAGCACACACAGGCCATTGGCCTCACACCTCCACAATGTCCCAAACAATAGGCAAAGTACTTCACCACCGGACTTCCGCATCCCAGTCCCCCCTCTAACACCACCCAGACACGCTTCGCATACGCCCGCTCCTGGCACCTCGTCGACATCGGCAGCGACGCCCGCGCCCTCGGCCGCGTTGCCTCCGCCATCGCCCTCACCCTAATGGGCAAACACAAGCCCATCTTCGACCCATCCACCGACTGCGGCGACTACGTCGTGGCCATCGACTGCGAAAACATCCACGTCACCGGCAAAAAGCGAACACAGAAACTCTACCGCACACACACCACCCGGCCAGGCAGCCTCAAGGAGATTAACATGGACCGCATGATTGCAAAGTGGGGCGGCGGCGAGGTGCTGAGGAAAGCTGTGAGCGGCATGTTGCCGAAGAACCGGTTGCGCAAGGAACGACTGGCGCGATTGAAGACGTTTGAGGGGCGGGGGCATCCGTATGGAGAGAATATACTGCGGGTGGAAAACGGAGGGGGGCAGGGGATTGGGGAGCATATTGTGGTTAAGAAGGCGTTTGCGGAGGCGAGAGGGGAGGCACAGGAGGCGCCGGTGTTGTGATAGTAGAGGGATGGAAAGAAGAATAGGAGATGTATATATACCATTGGAAGATTGATGCGTCACGCGATCTATGGCGCCAAATAGCGGAGTTGAGTGTTTGTAATATATTGGGATATGAGGAATGAAGTCAAGCTTTGCATAAGCGCGAGTCGAAGGCTCTAGGTCTTTCAGTGTGCCGTGCATGTATAAATGACCCATACAGATCGGCAATTGATTCGAAGACTCCGATTACGAAGTTCAGACGCGATGGACTTACACTTATAAGTATCAGGTATCAGCATAGCGAGCATACAGTTTTGGTATTAAACTCGTTCTACACAGTACTACTCTCCGCCTTTACTAACCCCCCGTCAAAACAACTCATGTGGTATCATATTCTACTCTCAACATTCAGTCGTCCCCTAGAAAAGCAAAGTGCGCCAGATGCTATGTACAGACAGCCGTGAGATTAGTGGGCGAAGCAAGGAAATGACCAGAAGGTTTGCCTTCACAGCTTCGACTTGTTACCCTTACGAGTAACCGTGCACTCAATCAGACCATTGGGGTCAGACTGAGGAGCAAGCACTGTCGCGTCCTTGCCGAGATTCTTGATGTCTTTGTGCCACGAGAGATCTATATCAAATTAGCAACTTCGTCTCCAAATGTTCGCAAAACGCAATGAACTCACCAATCTCGAAGTAATGCTTATTTGGCAGCGCATAATCCACCGCCTCAATCTCCGGCACCGTCGCCAAAATCCGATCACACATTTTATACATGGTCGCCTGTACACTCGCGCTATCATCTTCCGCGAAAATCTTCATCGTAATATCCCTCGCCGCCTTCCACGCGGCATTGAAATCCACTTTCCCGGCCTCACTTGCATCCTTGAACGTCTTCCACAACCATCCCGCCTCAATGTCCGTGCTGAGAATACGATCCCACGTCTCAGGCAACTTGGTGAACTCGTCGCGATGGAAGCCGTGGAACGCTGACCCAGTGCTCTTCAGCACAAGCAGCTTCTCGATCTTGGAGCGGATGGAGACGCCCTCGTTGCCTTTTGTGACGGACTCGACGACACGGATCTCGTTGCCGTCGCGGTAGAAGGAGTGCGGGTGTGGCTTGCCGTCGATGCTCATGCGCGTCCAGCGGTGCTGGATGATTTTGACGTGGCAGGCATGGATGTGCGGGTATTTGTTGACGAAGTGGTCGCCGATGATGGCGGCGAAGTGCTCGGGTGGGTCGATGGGGTGCTGCTTTGCGAGGATGTAGGTTGTTTGCTTTTGGGTGTCGGTTGCGACGACGACGGAGTTGTCGGCTTTGGTGTAGCTGGGGAGTGTTAGAATGGGATGTTGGAAAGTTCAGGGTTTGGCGTACGATGTGTCGATGTCTCCTTGGAGGAGGATGCGGACTGTTTGCTCGACGACGGTGTGGATGCCCGTCCTGGGGTCCTTATCGACCTTGTACAGGCGGACATTGTCCTTGCCGTAGCGGGCGTACGAGAGCTGAGACATGGTGATTGGAGCTATGCTGAAGTGAACTTTGGTGTATGAGGTGGCAGCTAAATGGTCAACTGAAGCCAGGTGTGAGTGGAGGGCGGTGTCAATGACGGACAATAGAGACAGTTATATGGTCAGTCAACGAGGTCTTATCTGATCACCATTGACGGGGTGCGCCGAACTGCACGGAGTTGCTTTTATTGATTACGGCTTGCGCGAGCTCTGGACGACCGACATAAGAGGCGGCCAGACATGCGCTTCATTCGTTGAGCTGGCCATCGGCGACCTCCGCACATAGAGCTCCAGGATAACGGCTGCTAGCGAACAGAGCACGTGATGGTCTCGGGAGAGCTCCCCACACCTGGGTCAGGTATAGGGAAGAGACGACAAGCTCAATGGTCATGTGAATCAGTCCTGGGCATATCAGCTCAGTATGGAGAAGTTACAGCATTGGAGATGTGAGCATGCAGCAGCTGCGGTAGGGCGGTAATGCGGGTCACTTGGAGAGATGGCTCGGGCGCTTGTATGGGTCCCACTCGCGGGCAGCGTCCATGCCATGGCCCGCGTCGACGACCGTCTTCCAAGTTACACGTTAGAGACCTGTTCCCGTCACGCTGAGCTCTCACTGTCTCTATCCGCCGAACACGCTCACTAGCACGAATCACGAGACTGCCCGCGCAGGTCCCTCCGCTCCTTCCTTCCCAGCCACACCCCGCCTCAACTCACCTGTGCCTGCTATCGCACTCTCCGCCCGACACCCCTCCAACTGACAGACGGCAGCTCATGCGGCACGAGCAACGCAGAGCCGCAGTAGAGACATGCGATGCGGATGAGCAGCCCGCGGTTCAGGCTCTATGACGGACCAGGGCTCCCTTCTTGCGCCCAGTCGAACTAGAGATGGCCGCGCACAGTCAGTCGCTTCGGCGGCCGCGAGCCTCATGTCGCGGGGCGGGCAGTCCTCGTACGCGACTGCGAATCCGGGGCCGGGCAGCTTCAATTCCCAGCTGACACCCACGACCTCGGGCGATGGCAGACTGCGCCCCAGCTTCGACATGCACGCCATCACAATCGCGGACAACGACAACACCACGAGCGAACAGCGCCAGGCCGACCTGCAGGACCAGATTGAGAAAGAGACCAAGATCAAGATTGGCTCGGAGAACCTGCTGGAGGCTTTGAACGCGAAAAATGCCAAGAACGACCAGCGGAGGCAGGTCGAGGAGCAGCTGAGCATATCCAACAGGAAGCTGGCTCAATTGAAATCCGGGCTAGCTGCAGAGATACAGAGAGCCAAGGAGGTCAAATCTCCACCAGCCGATCCTCAAAGCAGGCTATCATATCTCTTCCGCAGGAACCTCTCGCGCTCGCCGTCACGGCACGTCGCAAAGAAGGAGGAAGAGCCAGACGAAGAGACAGAGTCTCCAACATTTGTCTTGGCCGAGATTCTGCAGGCATTGGAGATGCAGGGCATGCTGCCCGAGTACTATGTGGAGCGAGCCAATTCTCTGGTCTTATTGTTCAAGCGGCATCCCACTCTCAAGTACGACCTCGCCTGGTCCATCTTTGGCCTTAGGATGCAGATGATGCTTCTCAGCGACAGCCGCGAGGTCGTAGCAGCTGCCTATCGGGTCATGCGCTATTCCTTCACCGATCGCAAGTCACTTCGCACCATTCGAGCACTTCACACCGACTATCTGGTCATCTTGTCATTAGTGAAAGAGGGGAAGGCTAGTGTGGAACGCGAGCAGGCGATGAAGTTTGTCCGCGCCTTTCTAGACGTCAAGGGTGGAGTCGAGGAAATCACGCGTTCTGTGGTTCGAATTGTTGTTGCAGTTGCGGAACACGCAGACGACCGACTGAGGAACATCGCCATCCTGACTCTGACCGAGATCGTCGTTCGCAAGCCATCTCTTCTGGTCGATGCTGGCGGTATGGGCGTGCTCGCAGACGCCCTCGGTGAAGGCAGTTACCACGCGGCTGAGAGTGTCGGTACCTCTTTTCTGTATCTTCTCGACACTCCTCGAAGACGCCGACTCTTGCGCTCCGGGCGCGAGTTGGAGGCGCCCTTTGCAATGTTTACGGATGCAAATGCCATCCATGGCCATCTACACGAGGAGAAGCTCAAGGCCAATGCCAAAGTCATCGCCTCTTTGCTGAGGAGCTGGCCCGGACTCCTCACGTTATGCATGAACGATTTCCTTCCACTTCGATCTTTGCTTCTCTCATTACAGATACCAACGCCACATGTTCGCAACATCATTTTAGAACTACTCTTCGACCTTCTCCGCATCAAACCTCCATCTTGGTCATCTTCTTTCCTTGCTGGTCGAAGGCTCACGACTTACGGGCGCGTTGCGAACCTCAAAAATCAACATATCAAAGATGTCTCGAGCTCTGGAGCCGAAGACAACACCAACAACTGGAGTTTGCTGGATCACTATGTTTCGGTAGTTCTTGCTGCCTTTCTGCATGCAGGTCTTGTGCCGGCATTGCTTCTTGCTGAGAAAGACTCGTTGACTCAGGCCTTGAACCGCAAGACGGTACTGTTGCTTGGAGAGGTGTTGAAAATGGCGAACGAGCTTCTGCCACCAACCTGGAGTGCTCAACTTCAGGTCTTGCCACAATTGCTTCACTCGGCTGCCAGGTTCCGGTCGGAAGACCGCTTCAATGCTATTGGTACCATTTATCAGGTGGACAGCGTAAACAGGACTCTATATCGGTCAGGACCAACGTCTCTATACACGAACAAGGGTACAACCAACACGGACAAAAGTGAGACCACTCGGCAGACCGACGCGTCCAAAGTGCAGATGGACGAGCAAACTTTTCGGAACCTTGTGATAGAAACACAGGTGCCGAACACTGTGTCGTTCCAGAAATGGAGATGGGACGTCATTCTCACCATCATTGAGGGTCCCTTGCTGAACGCCAAGCGGCTGGACGAGGCCATCAAGGTCACAAAGTTTGTTCATCGACTGCTGGGCTTCTACCGCCCATTCAAACATCGCTTCTCGATGGTGAAAAACACAAAGCCAAATCAACGATATGTTCGAGCCGGGTGTGCGTTGATCAACACTTTGCTACAAAATCCTGAGGGCGCCAAGTATCTCGGCGAGAGCAAGTTTGTCCGTCAGCTTGCAGAGTGCTTATCTCACTTTGATCGTATGAGTGGCTTGACTTCCGAGTCACCGATCTTTGAGCCAGACCGGATGAACGAGACACTTACGGGCGGCTACTTTGCGCTGTTGGGTGCTTTTACCAAAGACACCGTTGGCATTCACATCTTGGAGCGATGGAGAGTCATCAATATGTTCTACCACATCGTTGAGCTCAACGACCGCGATGACCTTATCAAGACTCTTTTGAGCAACATGGACTACAACCTCGATGGCCATATACGTATCATTATATCGAAGGCCATGACATCCTGTTCCAAGGAGATTAGAATTTTTGCGACCAGGCTACTGCGCAAATACGCCACGAAGCCGATGCAGCTCACCAACTCGTTGGGTGTGGCAGAATGGGCCATTAGGTTGCTCGTCACGCAGCTGTATGATCCTGATGTTGAGGTCTGCGAAGTGGCAATTAAAATTCTGGAGGAGGCGTGCAACCAGACCGAGTCTCTGGAATTCGTTGTCAAGTGTCGTCCGGCATTGGATCATTTGGGCGAGATTGGTGCTCCGTTGTTACTTCGGTTTCTATCAACATCGGTAGGCTATCACTACCTCGACGGTTTGGACTACATCACCAGAGAAATGGACGATTGGTTTCTGGGGCGAAACGATTCTTACGTGGCTGTGATCGAGGCATCAATGGCCCGAGCACTTGCGGACATTCCGGAAAAACCAGCAGCTCAAATGTCCTACGACGACGCACCGGAGAATCCTGAATATGGATTCGTACCGCCGCATTTCTACCGCGAACTCACCAGAACAAAAGAGGGCTGCAAATTGCTCAGGCAGAAGGGGCATTTCGATGAGTTTGTGGCCAGCATTCGTGACTTTGCCATGGAAGACGACGATGCGGAGATCATCCTCAAGGTCAAGGGCTGTCTTTGGGCAGTGGGTAACGTTGGTTCGATGGAGCTCGGTGCTCCGTTCCTCGAGAGCTCTGACGCGGTGCAATGGATTGTGAAGATCGCAGAGGAATCTGAAGTCATGTCACTGCGAGGAACCGCATTCTACGTCCTAGGTTTGATCTCCCGCAGCTTGCACGGACAAGAGATTCTGCTCGAACATGGCTGGGACGGCGTCGTAAACGATGCAGGCGAAGCATTAGGGTTCTGTCTACCATTGAATTTCCAGCGGCTTTTCTCCGTAAGTTGCATGAAGCATAGACTCCTGGCCAGAGCTTACATGTAGCAGATGACGTCGTGGGTCCCAAAGGCGGACAACATCAGCTTGAAGCGCAAGGCTGAGGTCAAGGTTGCAATCACGGACAATGACCCAGTCAATGCCCGTATACTGAAGCTTGCTACCGACCTGGGCAACACCGTCCTAGCGAAGAAGGCCGCAAATGACCTTCAGGCGTTAGTACCACCTTCTTCAGTTGTCTTTTGCTGCCCACTAACACAGCTACCGCAGTATTAAGTCAAAGAAGGTACCGGGCTTCAGCCGGCCATCGATATTCCACAAGGTCATGCAAATTCTGGAGGCACACCACTTCCGCCTCCCCGCATGCCGTTTCGTTCTGGATCTGTTCGACAAGCGTGTGCTACAGCAAATAGTGCTCGAGGAGGAAGACGAGCAAGAAGACGACGACAGCAGCGAGTCAGAATCAGACTCCGAGTCTGAGAAGGAGGACATTGTCGGGCTCATAGCCGCAAAAGCATTGTCGTGATGTATTACTCAGGATGCAACAAGGGTTTCTGCTCTTGGCGTTTAGGCGCCGAAAAGGTAAGTTTATTGTACACTAGTTTCCGGCGGCTCAAGCGTTTCCAGAGGTTATTTCGGGGGCGCATACGCACATGGCATTCTTCTTCCATGGTACCTGCTGGGCGCTCCGGCACGAGACCCACATGGCTCGAACCACATTTGGAGTATATACGCGAAAAAAGGATCACAGGAGTGCGATGCGGGCAAGTAGTATACCAAGTCAACATCGAAAGTCGCATTGAGAATATGAAGGGGTCATTAGACGTGTTGTTCGTCCGTTGCGGAACAAGTTGCCGCACAGTGGTGAGCTGTCTTTCAATAATGCAGACACACGAGCATGTGCCCCGCCTCCGCCTCATGTGCGTCACCAAGGGTCCCTCATCGGCAGTCGGCCACATGCGTTGACAGCCGCTAGGTACGTACCGGTGCTGTGTTCTGATTGGCCTACCGCACACCTTGAATTGATATGTATCCATGACGCGTGCAAGCAGCAAGCCGGTGAAGGCCGCGCTCGACTTGCATGCACATGTACACGGGGGGGTACACTTTCCTGTACACTTTGCCTTGAGGTTTTCATTGAGGCGTTCAGTGGATGTGTTCGGGCTTGGCACCATGTGATGAACGATTGCTCTTCTCTCGCTACCATTTTGAAGATAGAAGACCCTTTCTTGGAAGTACAGCACGAATTTTGCATAAAGGGGGGTGAGCAGAATTGCCGTCCTTCGACAGACCTTTATCGAGCACATGAAGCACACAACTGAGCAGACGTATGGGCTTCGTTCTCAAGGACCGTGCGCAATTCATACCGCTTTGTCCGTGATTGGTTAGCGAAGCCTTCGATTTGCGGGCAAAATGTCGATGCCAAAGTCAGCACACTGTGGCATACTAATCGGGTGCCTCGAAACGGCATCCCAGTCATGATGCAGCGAAACACCAGGCTGCGTGTATTGGATTGGATCGGTCGATCCTGCGTATATCCGCAATGGATGACCTCTGCACTCTCGCGCGCATTATTGATTCGAGACCGTTGCCATACTTCCTCTGGTCGCTCCCACCAACACTTCTGCGACCCTAACCACGCCCACGCCCCTAGCGCTATTACCGTTGCCACCCAGGACCTTTATTACTCAACGTAGCGGCTTGTCAGGCCTGCTGTCACAAGTCGTTGTGTCGACCTTCACTCTCGCATCGTCTCCAATTAAACGACACGACTCCCCGCTCAGATTTGGTATCAATCCCAGTTCGAAGACACCACGACACCCGTCTGCCGTGACGCCCTCTACTCCAGACCTCCCGCGACCGCCCACCCACTCCGCCGTTGGACCCGTAGCACAGGGCCTGCGACAGTTCATGGCCACTCGAGCGCTCGCACACTGCACTGCCTCTACATGAATCGGCAAAGAAGGAAAGGAGGCTCTATCGTGAAAAGCGTTGAGCAGTCCTTCAAACCCCGCGCGCCACTGGAAGACTTCATGGTCGCCGATGGGGCCTCGGCAGAGTCTCTGGAGGTTGCGGCTCTAGACGCCCACCGCGATGCGAGACAGCTGGTCCGTCTCATACAATGCGTCCGGTGTTCACTGCCCCTCAACACACCCGTGACGCTTCCCTGCGGACATACCGTCTGTCGTGGGTGCCTCCCCGCACCCGAGCCGCGTCCGAACATCTCGTATCCAAACACCCCTGATCGACTCACTGGCATTGCATGCCCGTTGTTGGGATGTGGGGCCGAGCACGCGTCAGCCGAGTGCTCTGTAGACGTAACATTGACCAAACTCATGGAGTCTATAGATTCGGAGGTAGCGCAGCACAGACCCACCGCGGAAGACACACCGACGCTCCTCGAAGAAATACTGCAATACGATGGAAACACATCAGAAGAAGAGAAGGATCGGACAAGCGAGAAGGGCCACCATGAGGTGTTACACGGAGGACGCCTCGCGGCGACTTTCACCATGGCTACGATGGGCATACTGCGATATAGTTCTGAAGTCGAGTACCACACCATGTCGGCAGATGGAGACACCTACGAGGCCCTAGACACTACACTACTTGAGCGCCTGCAGGATGCGACGCAAAAAGAGCTGGATTGTTTGGTGTGCTACAATCTGATGCTGGATCCAACAACCACATCATGTGGTCACACATTCTGCAGGCGATGCCTTGCACGCGTCATGGATCACAGCAACATCTGCCCTTTCTGCAGGCGAAACCTCCACGTTCCAGCCTCCCTGGAAAACCAGTGTGGAAACGCCATTCTCAACTCCCTGTTGCTCGGATTATGTCCAGAACTCATCATGGCGCGCGCTGCAGCCCTGAAAGCCGAAGAGCAAGCTGGCGACAACATCCACACCACGCCCCTCTTCATCTGCACACTTTCACTCCCGGCAATGCCCACGTTCCTGCACGTCTTCGAGCCCCGGTACCGTCTCATGATGCGCCGCGTCATCGAGGGAAACAAGCAATTCGGCATGGTTCTGTACAACCGCACATCCGCCCCCCAAGGCGACCTCGGCGAATGTCCGTTCCTCGAATACGGCACGCTCCTCGAAATCGTGAACCACGAGCTCCTGCGCGACGGCCGCAGCTTCATCGAGAGCCGCGGCATTGGGCGTTTTAAAGTGCGCGACCACGGCATGCTGGATGGGTATAATGTTGGTCGCGTGGAACGTATCGAAGATGTGAGCCTCGCGGAAGAAGGCGCGCTTGAGCAGCGCGAAACGACAATGGCGCGCGACTATGCGGAAGCTTTCTTCCGCGACCAGCCGCAGGAACAGTTACCCACGGACATTGCTGTCGAAAGCTTGTCGACGCAACAGCTTCTTGACAGCTGCACGTCCTTTGTACGTGAGATGCGCGAGGCTAGCGCACCGTGGCTCCGGGAACGCATCATACAAGTGTACGGCGAACCGCCCGAGGACCCGGCGCTGTTTCCGTACTGGTTCGCGAGCGTGGTGCCGATTGTCGAGGAGGAGAAGTACGTTTTGCTGCGGACAACGAGGGTGCGCGAGCGTCTAAAGATTGTGTATTCGTGGATTGGGCGGATTAGGGGGCAGCGATGGTAAGTACCTGATTCCATCTTTTATGATTTATGACTTTTGTCGCGGCGCATATCGCATTGCTGGTGGACCGAAGAATACAGAGCAATGTGACACAGCATTGATCAACGGCGATCTGCGGTGCATAGCCGTCCGTCCCGTGAATTTGGTCGGTCACATCCTGCGTGGTGATGACGATATGACCTTGCATGTTCACTACGCTGTACCCCGCGAAATGTGTATCTGCATCCGCACACTCAAACTATCAAAAATTTAGAATAAATGCTAACAAAGCTTCTAGGTCCGCAGGTAGTGCATGCAGCATCCTCTGACTCGCTGCTCTATTCGCAATCGCCATCGCCTGCATTCTCTATCCGCCTCCCCGCCACAACGAATGAACCACCCACCACAAACTTCCTCCATGAAAATCTACCCTACCTTTGCCACGAAATTTGATATCGCCAAACCAACCTTTTCCTTTCTCTATCATGTCCAGTTTTTGTTTCTTGCGTTTACTATCAGCATATTCTTCGCTTCTCTAAAGATTACCCCCTTTCAGGAGGATCGACGGTGCCATCCGTTGTCCATGTTATATGTGTTCTTTTGAATGACGAACCCAGAGGCTAGTCTGGGAATTATGGGGCTGCGATATATTTTGTCTTTGTTTGAGGGGTTTTTGGGAATCGGAAAACGGGCATGAGCGGTGGTTTTGCATTGATGGAGTTCATTTTGTTGCTGAATTATGGGGAGGCAAGAGGATTGTGAGAAAGGAGAAGGCGCAGGCTGTAGATAAATGAGAGATGATGAGATGAAATGTGGATATGTTGTTTACGACTCCCGAATTGTACTCGTGTTATTGCGATGCAAAGTCTACACCGTAGCTATTATTGGTTACTTACGCTGAGACAGACAGAACAGAACATTATGATAGCTTCTATCGCAACATCGCTTCTCGTTTTTGAACCACAATTCACGCACTGATGACCATCGCACTGCACAGTGATAAGAAATGAGTCAATTCTGGAGAGCAACAAAACTTCACTCTTTCGCAGAACAAGAACGACGCAAAGAAATCTTCTAGCATTAGGCAGATCTATAGAGGTAGCTATAGAGTACAAGCTGCGAGACTTGTAGACTTTTCAGTCGCGTGTGGCGGTGTTTAGCTTAGGTGACGGTTTTGTTGTTCCTCAGAGTTGTCTCATTTTTCCCTACGGGGTGGTGATCGATGCACTGCGAGCTGTGCACACAAAGTGGCTGTGTAAGATGACTATCCAATGCCAGGTGCGCCCGCTTCAGCCTGGTGCATACGAACACATGGGGCTTAATGGCTCAGCCTCTTTCCTTCATATCTCTGTGTCCTCACACACCCCTTCAATATCGCAATTCATTCCACATTCCATGCAGCTTCGTTCTTGTAGTACCTAGGCGGCTAGTGGTGCATTCGTTCGCCTGACATGGAGGTCCTCTCTGGAGCCGCCAGTGCAATAGCTGTTGCATCCCTCTCGATACAGCTCATCCAGTCTATCGCCTCGATCAAGGCATTCATACGCGACGTGAAGGGTGCTTCAAAAGAGCTGGAAAGACTCGCCAGTCTACTTGACCGACTCACTGCTTTGTTAGAGGACGTGCGCAATGTCATGGATCGGCAGATACACCTCCAGGGACAACACTTCCCCGCACCTTCAATAACGATCTTCGAGTCTCTGAGTAGCTGCGAGGTAAGTCTCGGGATGCTGCATGATGTCGTGGAGAAATGCAAGTCAGGAACCGGAAATGGCTCTTTGGCCAAAGTCAAAGATAGCATCAAGATGGGCTTCAGGGCGAAGGACATTGCCGGCTTCGAAGTTAGGATACAGAGAGACGTGGACTATCTCCATGCAGCTCTTGGGGTAAATTCGGCCAGTATCTTGTAAGTCAAACAATGTGACACTTTGAGATGTCGACTTAGACTACAATTATAGGACAACGGTCTTACCGGCACTGCTGCAACATCAGCGAAGGTGTTCGGCAGTGATAACACCGATAGAGTATCCGGCAACCTCAGTATGCAACAGCAAAGCCCCAGTACTGAACGCTCGCCAGCATGCGTCATTGCAAAGAACGAAAACGCATGTGAGAATCCGCCATGCCCGCGTTCCATCAACACTGGAATGGTTTGGTGTGTATCAGCGAGACTCAATTCAGTACATTTGCTCCAACAATCAGACTGATCAAGAACCAACACCCGATGTCATTGTCTCGAGAGAGCGTGAGCTGCTAGTAGCGCGGGGCGTCTTGCGGTTCATGCTCCACTGGAACCGCCAGCAGAGTTACGGACGCATCCCTACGTCCGTGCATGCATATCCAGTCGTCGATGATTTGTACACGCTGTTCAAACATCACATGCTCGAAACACCGTTTGATGAAATGCGGCAGATCATCAGCTCTGGTAACATTCACCCTTTCACCAGAGATTCTCGCGGTCACTCACTACTACATGTCAGTCTACGAACCCACCGATGTCATCGTGGCATTAACGCATAGTTTAGATAGCTTGCACGTATGTGAGAGCAGACATCTGCCAGTTCTTGCTGCAGCTTGGCCTCAGGCCTGACCGAGCGCACCGAAGCAACAGATCGCCTCTCCAGAAAGCCATGTCATGTACTTTAAAAGGGAAAAACTCGTGCGCAATCGACACTTTCCGGCTTCTGATTCAGTACAGCGGAGGAACTCAGGACTTCGAAGATGAAGAAACGACGTACCAGGACGACGGCATGCCGAACTTTATCGGCAATTCCTTCGAGGCGATTGAGTGGTTGTGGTTCTATGCCGAGACGATTCTGAATCGTGCTCAACTTCTACGCCTCAGACTTGAGCTGCTCAAAGAGTGCGTCAATAAATATCGGGACTATAGTACATCCGAAGAGGACGAAGAGCTCACACTGAAAATTCTGGGGCTGGTCGATACTGATATGAGAGAACAATGGCTGCATAGGAGGATCGCGCTTCTGCCTAGCCTTTTCGAGTACGGAACGTCATACATGGATAGCCAGAGGATTGGAAGTGCTTTCTTGGATTTGCTTATGCGTCTTGGTTTGGATGTTGGAGCGTGTATGGCCATGGAGTTTCATTGCATGCGTGAACGTGACGTGGACTGGTCATGCATGATTCACAATCGACATGAGCGGACATTCCGGTTCGTTCAGTCCGAGGGCTGTGGATGGGTTCTGAAGTGGGAGTGGAACTTCGATCCTGGTGAGCCAGGCTACCTCGTTGTGTCTGAGTATCCTGGCCTGGGGCCGGACGACTGCGACTCTGAAACTGGTTACAACAATGGGCACATGTGGCCCTTCGCTTGTAAGACTCAGATCCTGTGTGGAAACTCTGATTATCGTGGCACAACAGAGCCAGGACGACTGAGAGAACGGGCGGCACGTTTTAATCGGCGTATGGCCGCCAAGGATCGAAAGGAACGCACGAGAACGGGTCGGAAAAGAGTGAAAAGTAAGATGCCTGGGGCTTGGAGTTGGTAGAAACGTGAAGGATATGTGACGCAAGACGTGTTTTCTTCGTGACGATTGTACTGTACACTCTTAGTCAAGGAAATGCGGAGATTAACGACATTCTGGGTGTTGAGACGTATGTCCACCACCAGCATATAAAAGGACGGCATTCGGATTGGTCAGACACTGTTGTTTGGGCCGGTTGCTCTATTGACTAAGTGAAGTTAGCCAACAGGAGCACTAGCCTTTCGACTATGTTTAAGTGTACCAGATCAAGAAGGGTGTTGGGGATCCGCATATCTTGGAGGGCACCGATGCCGCAAAATCTTGTTAACAAACAACTGGTGAACGGCCTCGTATGTATCTAAGCTCGACGATCCCGAAAGTCATGCCGTCCACTGGCAGTACTGAAGGCCTCTTCTCATCTTGCCAATTCTGTACATTTACACTACGTCCTCTGTTCCATTTTGAGCTGTGAACACTACGCATCCGGCCCGAGAGACACTGCAATATGGCGACAGAGAATACTCCTCTTACGAAAGAAATATGCCAGGCTGTCCACGAGGCCATGTCGACCAATGGACCTCTGTCCACCAAGAACTTACCCCAGGACCCGAAAAAGTCGCCTCTCTGCACTGTCCGCGAAGTCATCCCCACCGATGATGCGCATTCGACCGATGATGCTTTTTCGACCGATGATGCTTTTTCGACCGATGATGCTTTTT